>Ga0207897_100359_pt1 | contig 16205 bp, 14 predicted proteins | sample LinPmetageLP42_FD_184054 | JGI IMG/M metagenome (GOLD analysis project Ga0207897, IMG submission 184054) | Marine viral communities from the Pacific Ocean - LP-42 (SPAdes) | ecosystem: Environmental > Aquatic > Marine > Oceanic | place: Pacific Ocean | collected 2010-08-27
CCGTTGGCATCATCCAATGCAAATTCGTAATCACCAATACCCATAACGGTCACGGTGATGGTGCTTTCGTTCCCAAATCCTGGGGTTACTTCGCCTGTAAATTGTGGGATTTCAGATTCGGTGACGACAATGGTATTTGTAGCGCTACAGGTGTAAGTAATGCCTCCAATAGTTTCAGTCCTGGTGACTTCAACAGTATATGTTCCAGCTGCGTTGATGGCAATAGTTTCGGTAGTTTCGCCAATGTTCCAGAGATAGGTAAAGTCGTTTGTATCTCCAATCACACCAGAAGAAATAGGAATGGTTTCTGGGAATGTATTAATACAATACACAACCGCCTCCTGTGCTTCAAATTGCGGTGTGGGGACGATGGTGAGGGTAATTTCAGCAATACCCTCGCAACCCGTCATTCCTGAAACTCGTGCGTAAATTTGCTGCGCTCCCGCTTGGTTTTGAGTGTAGACGAGCGGCAAGACATTGTCAGCATTCACAGCATCCCTAACGGTACGGTGGTAGCTCACATCCACATTTGTGGTGACCTCATTTTCTATTTGGGTGGTGATTTCAGTAAGATCGTACGTAGCCCTGTTGGGATTGTCCATATCTGAACAGGCTGACAACTCATACGGACCAAACGTGTTGGTGGTCGTCCGTAAAATAACCGAAGCGATATCAAAACACCCAAACGGATTTTCAACCCGTACAAAAACGACTTGATTAGGTGTTGGGTTAGTGTAATTGGTTGGGTTTGGGATGGGATCAAACGCTATTTCGGCATCCTGACGGCGTGTGTAATAATTTTCAATTATCAGTGTGTTGTCGGTACTGGTGACCACACCAGCGATATCAAACAGGTTAAAAACGGCAATGCCATCCCGTATTTCTTCACACTGAAATAATTCTGCATTGGTCCCAATTACTTCGTCTGTATAATTTATTACAATTTCATCGGTGCCGATGCAGCCATTTCCGTAGTCAACCTCGACACTATAGGTAGCGGTTTCATTCATAGTCACATCAAATTGCCCAGAAGTCTCAGCTTGTAGCACGCCATTTTTAAACCATTGGTAGCCATCTGGCGTTAGGTTGGTAGGTGTCGCGTCCAGCGTGAAGGGTTCATCAAAACAGATGGGATTTCCGTTTACAAAGCTTCGGTCATCCCCCAGATTGGCACTTATATTAAAGCTGTTAGCTTCAAGGAATACGGCCGAATCAAACCGAAAGTTTTCTTCATCTGCAATCACGAGTTTAATATGGTACGGCTGATTGGGGATCACTGGGCTTTCGGCCGTTAATATGGTTGTTTGTCCGTTGAAATTGATTGGGACATCGACCCCGTTAAAACTTCCGAAGTAGGTTTCATTAATAGCTGGGCAGCCTCCAGGAATTTCAGGGTGCACGGTAGTTACCAGTACGGGTGTTTGGGTACCGGGCACTAACGCAATGTTAGTGTAATCACCACCTACAGGACGAATTAAAAAGGCAAACGCATCACTAAATCGGCAGGTGTTAGGGTCCCCTTCTTGGTATTCTTCACTCGCAAAAAGATACCGGAACCGTACATTGTCTGCATTGGGTATAAAATCGAATTCCAAAATGGTGGCGTTGGTGGTGTTGGATACATTCAAAGCAATTTCTAAGTCGGTATCGCCAATCCAACCGGGAGCATCATCGTCACTCAAACTGTTGTTGGGGCCGGGCACGTTACTAAGTCTTCCGGTACTCAATACAATACCTTCGGCAAAAGGAAAGGTGCTTCCGTTGGCATTAAAATAGCCATAGCTTTCATCGGTGCCCGAGAAATTGCCCCCTACGGTATTGGTTACTTGTATGTTTTGGATGCAGCCACTGTTAATAAGGAGGTCTTCTACCAGTTCCTGAGGTGTGAAAGTGTTTGTACTTACTTGAATATTCTGGGCGATACCGCCGCAAAAGACATTCAGTAGCACTAGGAGGCTCAGGGATTTTAACTGGGTACTTTTCATTTTTTCAATAGCAGGGCAAAGCTATTAAAAACGGGTGTGAAATAGTAGCGTTTTATAAAATATAAAATTGCTTAACAACATTTTTTAGAAGAGATATTTAAAGCTTAGAAAAAATACGATGGAAACAATAAAACCGGGTATGATTCCGCAGCAAATACTTGTGATCAATTTTCCTTGAAAGGTACTTTTTCTAAAAATAACGGCATAAAAAAGATATTCAAAACCGAAGATAAATGCGCCATAGATAGCAAGTGCCACAAGGCTTCCCGGATCCAATAAGAAATGAAAGTTGTAATAGCCTTCATCGATAAACCCTAAAAAGAGCGGAACCAACAAGGCAGCAGCGATTAGGGTGAATAAGGCTTTCTTTTTTTCTTTTGGTTGGGTTAGTGCCGTTTGCATCTATCTTTTTTTAATAAGATATTATTTTAGCTAAAGGTTGCTTAGCAATTGCCAGTATTTTTAATTCAGCAAATCACAAATCACTATAAATCCCTTCTTTTTAATAAAACATACGACCAGTAGATAAAAAGAGCAGTCCATACCAGTACAATGGCGATTTGATACCAATGGATGCCATAGTCTTTTGTAAACTCTTCACCACCTATCTGGTTGGCAACCGATTTTATAGCGCCCAGTCTTGTGATGGGTTCTTTAATAAGATTGCTCATGGACTCCAGTGGAAAGAATTGTGTAACGCTATCGTACAGGGATGTCTTTAATTTAAAGTCTGAAAGACGTAACAGCAGTGAAAGGATTCCTTCTACGATCCACCATAGTCCTAGGAAACCAAGTGCAAAGGCCGATCGTTTTACCAAAACTCCTAAGAATAAACAGAAGCTGAAAAAGCCGACTAATTTTATAAAATAGGCGAACAGGTACTCCATATCGCTAAAAATGATGGATACCTCATTGTAATCTGAAAAGGCGAGCCCTAAAATCATAGAAACGATAAAGAGAAACACCGTAGAAATAATTGAAAATACCAATACCATAAGCACCTTAGAGCCTAAAAACTCCTTTTTGCTCAGTCCATCGATTAGGTTTTGCTTTAGGGTTTTATAACTGTACTCATTGGAGACCATGGAGACGATCACGATCGCCAGAAATATTTTAAGCCACGCCGCCACCCAGCTATTAAAATGCCAGATAAACGGGAAATTAAAAATCCCTTGATCCGCAATCCTAAAGTTTATTTGTCCGAAGTCAAACTCGTAGGAGGCAATCAATGAGATCAAGCAGATAAGTACAAAATAGGTAATGGTTAATACTTTTGCAGACCTGCTAAAACGTAATTTTTGAAATTCTATAGTAAGTAAACGTAGCATTGATTAGTTGTTTTTGGTAAGTTCTAAGAATTGTTCTTCGAGGCTTTCTTTGCGCTTTACAAGATGTGATAGGGTGATTCCTTTTTCAAAAAGCACCTTGTTGATATCTGAAGCATCCATGGGTTCTTTTAAATAGGCCACAACTGCATCTTCCTCTTGCTTAATCAATCCGAAAGCAGGATTGCCTTCTAACGCTGCCTGTAGTTTCACCATATCATTACTTTTTAAAGTCACAAAACCGTGGCTCGCGTTCATGGCCTCTACGCTACCGCTATATAAGCTGATGCCTTTCCGCAGAATAACCACGTGGCTACATACTTTTTCCACTTCGTCTAAGAGATGTGAAGCCAGTAAAATGGTAGTTCCTTGTGCAGCGATTGTTTTAATGATCTCACGTATTTGATGTATCCCCTGTGGATCGAGCCCGTTGGTGGGTTCATCCAAGATCAGGATCTCAGGATCGTTCAACAACGCCGAGGCAATCGCCAGCCGTTGTTTCATCCCTAAGGAATAGGTAGAAAATTTACTCAGTTTTCTGTCGAGTAACCCTACAAGTTCCAGTTTTTCTTCAATTTTATCGTTGGGTACGCCTTTGATCTTACACACCAGATTTAGGTTTTGTAGGGCCGACATATACGGATAAAAATTAGGGCGTTCAATAATGGCACCTACCCGTTTAAGGGCATTGTGTGTTGAAACCTTGCCATCAAACCATTTGAAGTCGCCTGAAGTTTTATTGACCACATTAAGCACGATGCCGAGTGTGGTAGATTTTCCGCTTCCGTTAGGACCTAAAAGGCCGTAAACATTCCCTTTTTCTATGGTAAAAGATAAGTTGTTGACGGCAACGAGCGGCCCAAACTTTTTTGTGAGATTAGTAATTGTAAGAATTGTTTCCAAAAGGATTTTGTTTTTGGTTGTTAGCTATGTGACGTGTGAACCGAATAATTGTTACATTTCAAAGATATGGATTTGTAATAGCACTAAACAAAAAATCCCAAAGCACTATTTTTCAATAGGTTTGGGATTGTATTATAAAAGGCAATTGGTATTTAAGTTTTTTGTTCCTTATTAAAATAGACGAGATAGTAATACATCTGCTTTTCTTCGTCCCATCCTTTCTCTACAAATTTATCAGCACTTTCAGCATTTATAAAATCCAGCTTTATCTGGATGTTGGTATCAAGATTAATCACGTTTTTGATTTTTTTTCGTGCCGCCGAAACTGCGGTGTTGGCAATAGGGAAGGTAGTGAGATCCTCAATACTGTATTTGGGTGATTTTTCGGTTTTATAGTGGTTAAATTCTGGGATGAGGTCTGGGTTATTAATTACTTCGTTTACAAAGTTGCTTTCTTCAAACGTGTCATTTTTTGCGAAGTGGTTTACCGCACGGTTCATAAACAACACTTCTTCTTTTTTATCTTCAGCAGGAAGTACCACATCTTTCGCAAAATCCTGACAGAATTTCAAATATTTTTTGGTGTAGAAATTATCGTCCTCAAAAGCATCCACCCCCAAAAAGCTTTCTAGCCAGTAACGCGCATCGTACCTATTGCTGTCGATAGATAGAATTTTATACCCTTCTTCTTTCTTGGTGTTAAAAATCAAAGCACCCTTATCTAATTTGTTAAGGTTTACTCCTTGTTTTAATACGGCATCCAGCTGATTTTCCTTTTCTGAAAACTGAAGGAAATCCTGTTTTAATTCCGATTTAAAAATGCCGATGCCTTCTACTTTTTCACCGTCTATTTGAAGGTTTTCAAAGTGAGCCACATACACTTCACCACTTTTAATGTGTGGATGTTGTGATTGGTCAAAAAGATATTTGGCAATATGTTTACTCTGCTCGTGTGCCTCATCTGGATTACTGAAAATCTGCGACACCATCATGTATAGTTCATGAAATTCTAGATCTGCATCGTGAGTAAAGTGGAAATAATTTTCTTCTTTATCCCGAAAAGGTTTCAAGAAAAATTCTTTTAATAACGGCGCTAGCTCGTCATCGGTATGGTAGGGCTCCGTTGATAGGAAGATATTTTCATTTCTACTTTTGTTACCCACACGGTGGATAGAAAGGGATGCTATTTGAGCGGAATATAAGTTGATCATGTATTTAGGGTGTTAAGTGCGCTAAAGGTTAAATTTTACTGTTAACTGCTACTGAAAACAGTTTACTGAATCAGTTCCAATTTTCATTAAAATCCAAGTCTTCGTAATCGTCGGGATCCAGTTCCATATCTTCATCATAGTCCATGGCATCTTCACCTTCTTCTGCAATAAATTCAACATCGGCTGCTTCCTCAGGTATTTCACCATGGGCAAACATGAGGTTAGGATAAATCAATCCATCTTCTCTTTCTGTGATCTCTGCCAGTTCTACAAGAAAAGTCCACATATTCAAAAAGTCATACACATAAATGAGTTTGGTTTGTTTTTCCCACACGGTATTCTCAAGGAGAGTGTCACTCATGACACGCACTTTGTCATCCCCTTCACTCATATCGAACAGGGCAATTTCTTCTCCTTGTTCCCACTTTTCGTTACTCACATAAAAAGAGGCCATTTCTTGTCCTGCAAACCCGAAGGCCTGTGTGATGGCATTGTGAAAGTCCTCCATATTCATAGACGCTTCGATCTCGATATCACGAAAAACGTCTTCATGGTTGTCTAAGATTATTCTAAAACGGTAAATCATTGTACTAATTTTTGTCCAGCTAAATATGTTTAGCTTCGGAAGATTTTAAGACCGCAAAGGTACGAAAAATTGATAGGGTTGAAAGCGATTACAGCCGATGAATTATTGAAGATATTTTTTGTTTATTACACGTATCCTGAAAAGCAATTTATCCATACAGGAAGCAATGAAAATAACTGAAACCGACTGAAAACTTGCTCCTTATGCTTTTTTTTTTCAAACTAGGGCTACCGGGTAACAAATTTTGGGATATGTCTTTTCCAAGCCTCTAAAATAACGTAAAACTGTAGTCCAAATAGTAGCGCAGCTAGTACCAGGTGCAACGGTTGTGATAATACGGGAAAATCAAAATAATACATAGCGATTCCGGTGGCTGCTTCCAATATAATTAACAGGAAGATCCAATTCATTTTGTGCAAACCGTAGTTGTGTTTGCGGTTAAAGAACCAGAGCCATGCATTGAGCGCAAATACAAGCACTGAGAATGTGCGGTGAATATAAAAAACAAGCGTTGGGTCTTCTAGCCATAAGGATTTTGCATCATAACCTACCAAGCGTACCTGTTCATCAACAAATTGGCGTACCTGTGTCCCTAAGATTATCTGCACAAGGGATAGCACGAGCGCAAAAACTAAGAGAGAAACATAGCTTTTGGATACAGAGAAGGTTTTAAGTTTATTGCGGGATAGATATAGTAAATAAAGTAATACCGCTACAATGACCAATGCCATGACCATATGGATTGTAATCCGCACGGGCGCTAAGACTGAATAGACCACCGTCGCCCCGAGCCAACCTTGAAAACCAATTAAGAAAACCGAGAGCCAGGAGAGCAGGGTTATTTTTTTATTTTCACGCCATTTCCAAATGGAGAGGATGGCCATGATAAAAATAGCAATACCCGAAAGGGCTCCAATCAATCGATTAATGTATTCTATCCAGGTATGCCACACATTAAAGATCGCATAATCGTGTTTGGTATAGGCATTCCAATTATTGAAGTCGTATTGCGTTCCGCTGGTGAAATCGGTTGCGGCAACGATCAAACTTTCGTCCATGATGACCACCTGTCCTTTTTCGTATAAATGATTGGGTTCCCATGTGATTTCAGAAACATCGGTAGGGGGAATGTAGTAGCCAAAACATTTGGGCCAGTCTGGACAGCCCATGCCAGATCCGGTCATACGCACCATGGCGCCAGCGATGATGACAAGGTAAACCAAGATTAGCGATATTTTAACCCATTTTCTGTACATGGTATTGATAAATAGTTAATTGGTTAATTAGTTACCAGTTTTTGTTTAATTTTTTAATTTCTAATCTTTCAACCCTTAACCGTTAGTCCAATTTCTTTTCCTTTCTGAAGCATAAAATCTTTAGCGGCTTCATATTCATTGGGGATTTCACCTTCTAAAATCGCTTCTTTAATGGCATCTTTAATAGTACCTATTTCTCTGCAAGGCTTTAAGCCAAATGTCTTCATAATTTCCTCCCCACTTACTGGAGGTTGAAAGTTGCGCACATGGTCCCTTTCTTCAACTTGCACTAATTTATCGCGAACCAGTTGAAAATTATTATGGTATTTTTTGAATTTTTTAGGATTTTTGGTCGTAATATCGGCTTCACACAACGTCATTAAATCTTCCACATACTCGCCCGCATCAAAAATAAGTCTTCTTACGGCACTATCTGTCACATCACTTGCCAGTACGATAGGACGCGAACTCATCAAGACCATTTTTTGCACAAATTTCATTTTGTCGTTAAGGGGCATCTTCAACCTTTTAAACAGTTTAAATACCATTTTAGACCCTACAAATTCATGCGCATGAAAGGTCCATCCTATTTTTTTGTCGAATCGCTTTGTGGGTGCTTTACCAATATCGTGAAGTAAAGCGGCCCAACGGAGCCAAAGGTTATCAGTTCTTTCTGCTATGTTATCCACCACTTCTAAGGTATGCCAAAAATTATCTTTATGGCGCTGCCCTTCTTTTTCATCGATGCCTTGAAGGGCAACCAATTCAGGAAAAATATAAGGGAGCAACCCTGTTTTGTGTAATAGGGTAAACCCTTTTGACGGGACTTTGGCGCCTAATATTTTATGAATTTCATCGACAATACGTTCTTTTGAAATGATTTTTATGCGGTCTGCATTTTTAGTGATTGCGTTAAGCGACTTGGATTCAATAGTAAAGTCTAGCTGTGTTGCAAACCGAATGGCCCGTAGCATTCGTAAAGGGTCATCACTATAGGTGATGTCTGGATTTAAGGGCGTACGTATAATTTTATCGTTTAAATCCTGTATGCCGTTAAAAGGATCTAATAGTTCCCCAAAATCATTTTCGTTGAGACTTAATGCCAGTGCATTGATGGTGAAGTCACGACGGTTCTGGTCATCTTTTAGCGTACCATTTTCAACCGCAGGGTTTCTGCTGTCTTCATTATAGGATTCTTTACGTGCGCCCACGAATTCAAGTTCGATACCGTCCGTTTTTAACATCGCAGTACCATACGTTTTAAACACTGAAACTTTAGGATTTCCAGGAACTAAGGTCGCCACCTCTTTTGCAAGGTCAATGCCACTGCCCACGGTCACGATATCAATATCTTTCGCTTCTCCACGTTCTAAAATAAAATCACGTACAAAACCGCCAATTACATAGCTTTCTAAATGGAGATTTGAGGAAGCTTTTGCAATGAAATTAAATACATTGTTGTCTAACGCGAATTTGTAATTTGGAGTACTCAACTTTTTTATCTTATGGATGTGATGAAACAGGAGTTGTCATATTAAAAAACGACCTGTTTTACGCTTATCGACATACGTCTTATTTACGTATGACACTCACTCTGCCGTCCTTTGTAAGCTTAATGATTGTCGAAGGCGGATTTGTTTTTTTAGTGCGGTGCAAATTTACGATATAGTCCACGCCTTCCAAAATCTCTGGTGTTATTTCTTTAAAGCTTTGTGGTGTTTTTTTTCCGCTTTTATTGGCCGAAGTAGAAACAATAGGACGTCTTAATTTGTTTAAAAGTTTGGTGCAGAAATCATCTTTTGTCACTCTAAAGGCAAGTGAATTATCATCGGCTATCAAATTTTCTGAAATCCGGATGGGATCATCATAAATTATGGTGGTAGGTTTAGCTGCATATTTAAGAATATCGTAGGCAACCTCGGGGATTTCTTCCACAAATTGGTTCAGCATTTTAAAATCACTCACCAAACAGATCAGCGATTTGCTTTCTGATCGTTCTTTTAAGGCAAATACTTTTTCTATGGCTTCGGGGTTTGCCGAGTCACAGCCAATGCCCCAGACCGTATCGGTAGGGTATAGGATAAGGCCTCCTCTTTTTAGTGTTTCTAATGCTTTGTTTATTTCTTCGCGCATGAGCTGTTTGTCTAGATTAGATTTTCTATTTTTCAAAAGTAATCAATAGCAACTATATTTTAACAAATACAGTATCTTTGATTCTTTAATATTTTTGGAAAAATAGCTCATGACGACCGCCCTCTTAATCTCTACGTACAATTGGCCACAAGCATTGGAGTTGGTTTTAAAGAGTGTTGCACAACAAACAATGTTGCCTGATGAACTTTTACTCGCAAATGATGGTTCCACAGAAGAAACGACGGCGGTAATTGAAAAATTTATAGAGGATACCGAAATAAATGTCATCCATGTTAGGCATGAAGACAACGGTTTTAGACGTTCGGAAATTTTGAATAAAACAATAGCAAAATCGAAAGCCGATTACATCATTCAAACTGATGGGGATTGTATCTTGCACCCCAATTTTATTGAAGATCATACCTCTTTTGCAAAAAAAGACCTGTATTTATATGGAAGCCGGGTTAACATTCAGAAAGCATTTCTGCCTATGCTATTTTCGGAAAAAAAGGTACGCTTTTCAATGTTTTCAAAGGGAATAAAGAAAAGAACAAGAGCACTTCATATCCCTCTTTTGAGCAATTTTTATGGTGTGAAAGAAGGACTTTCAAAGAAGTTGCGAGGATGTAATGTTTCTTTTTGGCGTGCAGATTTTATTACCGTAAATGGTTATAACGAAGCAATGACAGGATGGGGGAAAGAAGATTCAGAACTGATTATTAGGATGATGAATAACGGTGTAAGGGGTCGGCGCTTGCGATACCGCGGAATCGTATATCATATTTGGCATAAAACCTCTTCCAAAAGTAATTTGAATGTCAACGAAAGCATTCAGCAACGTGCGATCGATGCCAATTTGGTGTGGTGTGATAATGGCATTAAAAAGTACCTCTAAGTTTTGTCGAGAAAGGTAATAATGGCATTCGCCGCTCGTTCTGAAGCGGTGCTTTCGTCTTCCGTGTAATAATTTTGGGCTGTTATCTGTTCTTGGGTTTCCCTGTACTTGGAAAAATTTTTTGTCCTTTTTTTAAGGGCGGTGTCAAGTTCGGAAACAGTTTCAACCACCTCACCACTTTTCCAAAAGCGATAGGTTTCTTCTTCTTTGAAAGCAACTTTTTCAGTATTTATAAAAATACAAGGCCTAGGATGTAAGATAAACTCATAGACTTGGCTAGAGACATCTCCTAGATAGATATCAGCTTTATTTACATAGACCATGTCCACGCTATGAGAACTGCCTAAGTCTATATAAATATGTTCACAATCGTAAAACTTCTTATCTATGATACTTGCATCATCGCCACCCACTTTGTGGAACAGATTTATATGGGGTGCAAAAATTAAATTGAATTCGGTTTGATGGTAAAAATACTCCAATACCTGAATCCCCATTGTATGCCAGGAAGACATGGGTGGCGAAAAATGGGGATTATAAAGCACAATTGGCTTTGATGTTTTAAATAATTTTAATGACTTAGTTTCAGGAACAGCGTCCATTTTAGGATAGCCTACTAAGGCATGCGCTTCTTTTAAAAGCCCTCTCTTTTTTAGCGCGACTTGATAAAAATGTCCTGGGAGTAATTGTAAATCGAAATCTAGGAGTTGCGGTTTAAAGCTGTAACCTCTACCTGGAGTTCCATGCGTGATTTTTATTAATCGAGGGGTTGGTTTATCACCTCTCGCCTTAAGAAAATACCGATGAAAAAAATCTGTAAAGATGAGCGCATCAAACGTTTTGAGCATATAAGGCAGATTTTTTTTAATCCAAAAACCCTTTCTGGGTGCTTTTCTTCCTTTCAGTTTATCTGTCAATGCCCTAAATGGAGCAGTTGTAAGTTGTTCAATCACCACATTTGCGCCATCGAGTCTTTTTAATGTTTTGTAAAGATATAAATGGGTATCTGGATAGGTTAAAATATGCACATCACAATGCTTAGAGAGTTCGATAGCCGTTGTTATAAAATGATTGACATGATGGATCTCATCAAGAAATAATATTCCTATTTTTTTCCTAGAATTCATAAATATTTTTGAATAATCGTAGTTAGCGCTTCGTTGGTAAAGTTAGCATAATTATAGTTTAATATTTTTTTTCAAGTAGCAACGTCCGTAATTTTATATTGTATTTTTGCGAAATGAAAATTATTTTTTCTGAAAAATATAAAGACAAGAAATCTTCAATACTGAAGGTGTTAGATACTTTCCCTGAGGGAGGAATTACGCTAAAGGAAGGCGCAAGAAATACCTTGAAGATCTATGATATTGACGGATTAAAAATCAATATAAAGTCATTTAAAATACCCAATGCACTTAATAAAGTTGTCTATCGTTTTTTCAGAAAATCAAAAGCACATCGCTCTTTTGAGTACGCCAATAAATTACTTAGTAAAGGTGTAGGCACGCCTGCGCCTATAGCTTTTATTGAAGAATCTAATGGAGTCGCTTTTAAAAAAAGTTTCTACATCAGCGAGCACCTCGAGTCCGATCTCACTTTTAGAAAATTGATTAGGGAACCGGGCTATCCAGATCATGAGAACATCTTGCGGCAGTTTACCGCATTTACTTATAAATTACATGAAAACGGAATTTTATTTAAAGATCATTCTCCAGGGAATACTTTGATAAAATCTAACGGTAAAGACTACAACTTTTATTTGGTGGATCTTAATCGAATGGAGTTCAAAGTACTTTCTTTTGAGGAACGGATCAGGAATTTTTCACGTTTAACACCAAAAAAAGAGATGGTGGCGATTATGAGTGATGAATATGCACAACGAACTCATTGGGATCGGGTTAAGATTTTTAATGCCATGTGGAGTGCTACCGAAAAATTTCAGGAAAAATTCCATAGAAAGAAACGATTGAAAAAGAAGTTTTTATTCTGGCGGTCTTAAGTTCTTCTTTTGCGGAGTAACCACAATTTTGCATAGCGCATAAATATGGTATATGCCTGGATATATCCTATAGTTAAACCTACTACACCATCACGAAATCCCCCTTGAATAATATAGTGTTTAAAGAAGCCCCAAGATGGCTTTATAATAAAATGATATGCGGTCAATCGTCCTGTCTTCTTATCATAGTCATTTGCTTGCCACCATGCATAACGATTCATTTTTTCTAGATATTTATCTAGGGTAATATAGGTGTTGTGGTAAAATTTATTTTTTAAAAACCCTACGTCGCCATCTGTAATAATTTCTGCATGAACGTTTTTATCTTGGTACCTACAAGCATCTCTTTTAAACAATCTAATCACCTTATCATTGCGCCAACCACTATGTTTTACGGGTTCGCCCATAAAATGATTGTTTCTTCCTATCCAATAGGCAACCGTACCATCTTCAGGTGGGTTTTCAAGAATTTCTAAAATTTCCTTTTTTAATGCTGGTGTAACGCGCTCATCGGCATCTACTAATAATATCCATTCATGTTCTGCCTGCGGTATCGCCCAATTTTTCTGTGAAGCCGAATATTGATATTCTCTTCTTAGAACTTTGGTTGCAAGTTCTTGGGCCTTTTCGTATGTTCCATCAGTGCTATAGCTATCTACCACCATAATCTCATCTGCAAAATCAACTGATTCTAGCACACCTTCAATGTTGTGTCTTTCGTTACCGGTAGGCACGATTGCAGTTAATTTCACCCTACTCTCTGTAGGTAACTCCGCTTTGTAATTAGAATTTGAAGGGTTACTGAGTGTAAAGGGTTGTGAATAAGATTTAAACGTATAATGTTTCAAACGATGTCTAATTTTGAACTTTCGAATTAAATTTAAAGGTTTATTTTTTAAACTACTTTTATCTTGATGTATGTAGTAGATGCACGAATCTACGATTCGTTGGCTCGATTTCCCATCAAAATAGGGGTGAAGTTCAAAAATAAAATTATTGATGTTCTTTAAAAGTGTTTTGGAGGGGTTAAGTGATTGTTTTAGTGCACTTTCTATATTTCCTGCTTTTTGCACGTTTATTAAATAATCATATAAAAATGTGTGATTATAGGCGACTACGGGTTTTTTTTGCAATAAAAATTCTTGAATGGCCGAAGTTGTATCAGCAAATAGCACGTCACATTGTTTGAAAATTGGTGTTAAATCGGTCGTGTCATAAAAGCTGAAATTTTTATTTTCTAACGATTTCCATTTCGCCACAATTTCAGCAGAAATTTTAGGGTGAAGCACCATTTTAAAAATAAAATTTCCTGTTTTACTGAGCCTGGCAATTTCTTCATAAACATGCTCGTCATGTGCAAGGCTCAATCGCTCCGTGAAAGTGGACGCGATCATGATGGTTGGGGTAGCTTGTTCTTTATTTTCTTCCATGGGAAACAAAGGGTCTACCTTACTCCAGCCTGTTTCAATAATTTTAAAATGTTTGTACTTTTTTTCGAGTTCCTTAAAAACCGAAGTTGTGCTAGGGCCCTGGGTGCAATAAAGATCAAAGAAACCGCGTATCCTGAATTCACTGAACAGATGTCGTTTTGATGGCCTTTTCTTTGCCAGAAAACCATGAAATACTTGTACTTTTAAACCTGAAATAAAATCTGGGACAATATTTGTCGCCGTTAAAACGATATGAGGTTCATAAGCAATAACTTGATCAATAGTGTCTAATGTATTTTTTTTAAGTGCTAACTTTTCCTTTCCTTCCGTTTCATCTGCAAACCATTGTACTTCATACCCTCTCTTGCGCACTTCTTCTTCTAAAGGCACGCCAACAGGGATGGAGTAGCTATATGATATATATATTAAAAACCGGTACGTCATTACAGGTTGTTTAGAAAAGTGATTAATTTGGGTTGAATAAAGCTAGGCTTAAATTTTAGATAATATGGGGCAGCTTCTTTTCGGGCAGCGTCCATATCCTTTTTATCGTGTGTTATAAAATCTGAAAGATGTACTGCAACGTTTTTTACGTCATCCTTTTCATGAAACCAATTTTCTTTTGTTAAATGCGGCGAAAATATAATAAACGTGGGGATATCCAAAGCTTTTGCAATATTTACAGCGCCTCCTTCATTGCCTATCAGCGCCGTACATTGTGCTGTAAGTGCCATAAAGTCTCTAAGGTTGCTACCATAAAGGTCAAAGAAAATTTTTGACGTTGTTTTTGTAGTGCACGCTTCCAGAATTTCCTGTGCTTTCTTGATTTGGGAAGGAATATAGTTGAAAAGCAACTGCGCTTCGGGTTGCTCCTCGATTACTGTGTTTAATAAAGTCGCCATATAGTCACTTGGATACGACTTTTGATCGGCACTGCCCAATACGCTTATCATATATAGCGGTTTGTTTCTATCTATTTTATGCGATGCTAATTGAGTGATTGCTTTTTGGTTTTCTTCTTTCGTTAAATATATTTTAGGGTACCTCTTTTCAAAAGAAACACCTAATGGTTTTAAAAGGTTGATCCTATTTTCAATTGCTAGGTTTGTGTTATGCTTTGATTGCGTCTGTCTTTTAATGCTATGACTATAAATAAACGTGGTGCTCTTTTTTTCGTAAGCAACCCGTATTTCCGCGCCAGATCGAAAGGATATTAATTTACTGCTCAATTTTCCGTAGACATCAATAACCGCATCATAGTTTTGTGCGTTTATATCTTTTAAAAAATTAAAAAGCTTCACATAATTTTTTTCTATTTCCGTTGTGTAAAAAATAAATTCATCAATGTTAGGATGATTTTCTACGACTGGATAGGTGTACGGATTTATTAAATAATGAAGTGTAGCTTCAGGGAATTTAGATTTTAATAAATCAAACAGAATGGTCGACATGAGTACATCGCCAATCATTTTTTGCTGTATGATAAGTATTTTTTTCAGAAGCTACAATTATATGGTTAGACCGCTACATCATATTCCCGAAGTGCATCATTGAGCGAGGTCTTCTTATTTGTACTTTCTTTACGCTTCCCAATAATCAAAGCACAAGGGACGTTATATTCTCCCGCTGGGAACTGTTTTTTATAACTTCCTGGGATCACAACAGAACGTGCAGGCACTAGCCCTTTTCGTTCTACAGGTTGGTCTCCAGTAACGTCAATTATTTTTGTAGATGCCGTGAGTACAACATTTGCGCCCAGTACCGCTTCTTTTTCTACACGCACGCCCTCCACCACGATGCAACGGGATCCAATAAATGCATTATCTTCAATAATTACGGGAGCCGCTTGTAAGGGTTCTAGTACGCCGCCAATGCCAACGCCACCACTTAAGTGTACGTTTTTGCCTATCTGTGCACAACTGCCCACGGTTGCCCACGTATCTACCATAGTGCCTTCGTCTACATACGCACCTATATTAACATAACTCGGCATCAAAATAACACCCTTGGAGATATACGCCCCATGTCTAGCAACCGCATGCGGTACCACGCGTATTCCTTTTGCCTGATACCCTTTTTTCAATGGGATTTTATCGTGATATTCAAAAATGCCTGCTTCCATGGTTTCCATTTTCTGGATTGGAAAATAGAGTACCACTGCTTTTTTTACCCATTCGTTTACTTGCCATCCATTTGCTGTAGGTTCTGCACAACGCAACGTACCTTCATCACATAAACTAACGACCTCTCTAATTGCATTAATAGTTGTCGTGTCGCTTAAAAGGGAACGATCCTCCCAGGCTTTTTCTATTATTGGCTGTAAACTGTGCATTCTTGTTTGTTTTTTTATTGTCAATACAAAGATAATCTGTTACAGGAAATCTCACTACAATTTAGCATACTAATACCTAAACCATTATTTTTGCACCCAATATGGGACGCATTTTATCTATCGATTACGGAACAAAAAGAACAGGGATTG
>Ga0207897_100360_pt1 | contig 16183 bp, 14 predicted proteins | sample LinPmetageLP42_FD_184054 | JGI IMG/M metagenome (GOLD analysis project Ga0207897, IMG submission 184054) | Marine viral communities from the Pacific Ocean - LP-42 (SPAdes) | ecosystem: Environmental > Aquatic > Marine > Oceanic | place: Pacific Ocean | collected 2010-08-27
TTTCGGTGATGGTAGTTAATTCTTTTATGCTAAGATCCATCTTTTTAAAGTTACCTTTTGTAGTGAGCAACATAAGTAAGAGACTAGTAGCACCTAAAATCATTCCTAATGTAAAAGGACCATAACTTGCCACAATGACTGCAACATGGATCATCAACCAATAACTATCCAAAACAGGTTGTAAATTTGCGATTGACGGGTCTAACCAGTTTTGATTGGCTACCCAAAGAATAATTGCCGCTACAAAAGCAGTGGATGCCACGGTAAGATTACTTTTTCTGCCAAAAGCCAAGCCAAAGAACACGGTTGCCCAAGCTACATAAATAATCGATTCGTACGCGTCACTCCAAGGGGCATGACCACTTATATACCATCGCAAGGCAAGTCCTAAGGTCATCAAGATAAAGAACGCCCAAATGATGTATTTACAGATGTTCACTAGGCTGTTAATGACTTTTCCTTCTCTAAAGATTTGAAAAATAATGAAAAGGAACATCAAGACACCCATCATGGCAAAGTACCTGTAGAGCCGGTTAAAAATGTCAACCTTGTTATAGAGCAGTTCGCCTTTCAATCTATTTTCTGAAGGGAGTACCTCGCTCCCATATTTTTTCTGAAAATTGGTAATCCCGTCTAAGATTTCTTCGGCTTGCGTATAATCTCCTGTTTGCCGTGCTTCATTGAGCGTTTGAAAATAAATAGGCAGAATAGTTCTTGTCACAGTAGAGTCCATCCCTTTAAAGTTAGCTTCTCCCAACTCAGGGTAAGAAACCCATCTGTTATTTTCATCCTCAGGTATTGGAAATATCTTCAAAATAACACCCGTTAATGCCTGATTTAAAAGATAAACGTTTTGATACGTCTTATCGATATCCTTTTGAATTTGAGTAGGCGTATTGGTGCTGGTTGCGGCTTCCAGATATGGTGCCAATTTATTATTTCCTTTTTCATCAAAAAGATCCATCAACGCAATTCTGGAAGCATCTTGCTCAACTCCTAGAATACTACGTATACTATCATTTTGCCATTTTACGGCGATAAGCGGTGTCTCCACCCAAAACCGAGGAAACTCTGTCATAGACATAAATACTTGATTGGCATCCAGTCCTTCATAGCTGTCTTTGCGGCTAATTTTACGGAGCAACTCACTAGCAAACGTATTAACCGGCTTCATACGACCATCATCTTGGATGATGAGCTGTCCAAACTTAGCTGCATGTTCTTTAGTTACCGCATTGGCAATAATAAGCGAATCCAATTGCTGTTTAGAGGTTTCGGTATGTTGTAGTGGCGCTTGCGAATGTTCTTCATGCGACGCGTCCTGTCCAAAAGCGGTAAAAGAAAGTACTAAGGCAATGATTGTAGTAATCTCATTTTTCTTCTTTTTCACTTTGTCAAGGTATTTTTTAAGGGAAGCAAAGCGGGTATTACGGTCAAACAAGATAGCCATCAAACCAAAATACAGCAAGAAATAGCCAATATAGGTAATCCAAGTACCCCAAAAATCGTGATTTACAGAAAGTACCGTTCCTTTTTCATCTGGATCAAAACGCGCCTGAAAAAAACGATATCCATCCCTATCCAATACATTGTTCATAAAAATTTCTTTGTCTTCATTCACCCCTTCATCGATCACGGTTACTTTACTTTTAAAAGATTTATATCCTTTTTCGGTCCCGGGATATTTTTCGGCAATAAAGTCGTTGAGTTTTAAGCTAAATGGAAGCTCAATCGCTTTAGATCCATAACTAGAATGCACGGTAAGACCGCCCACTTCTGTAGCTTTAGGATCTGGTAAGGTGCCTTGCCCGCCTAACAATTCTACCGTTTTGGTTTCTCCTCCAGAAGTTACTTCCAGTACCAAAGCATTCTGATTTGTTTTTTCTTCTGCTTCGCCCCTAATAATCCCTTGGGCTCCGTTAGTAAGTGGTTCTGGGATCACAAATTGCATGCCTGCAAGTTGATATAAAGAGCGTAACATAAGCGGTTGCACGCTATCTTTTACAACGTCTCCCTGAAACTGGTCTGCCATACGCATAAAAGTACCCTCAAATGGAGTTGCAATGTCGTAGGTATCTTCAGCTTCGTTATAAGTAATATTAATAGCGCCTTCGGTAGGTTTGTTTACAGCGAAGAGGACATTATGTATATTAGTAACCTCTCCTACCTTTACCCAGTGATCATGACGGTCGCCATCCCCCGCTTCTACGATTTTTAAATAAGGTTCCCCGTTTTCACTTACTATCAGCCCTTCTTTGGCATTTTTTATAAAATCCTTGTACCTTATGGTAACTGGTTGGTTGTTATAATCTGTTTCAATGGTAAAATCATTGTCGAGTCGTTCTGAAAGTCTAAGCGGTTTTGGTTTGACGTTTCTTCGTTGGGCTACCCCGTTAATTTCGTAATCTCCATCAATAAAAACATTGAGATAGGTTTTTTCAGAAAGCATGGTATTTTCTGTAGCGCCTTCTCTAATGTGAATCACCCCTTCATAACCAATATATCGCGTTACGAAAGCGCCAACTAAAATAAGTATAAACGAAAGGTGCAAGGTAAGTGTCGCCCATTTTTCTTTTTTGTATAATCTGAACCTAAAAATATTTCCTACAAAATTGACTACAAAGAGTCCCATGATAGCCTCAAACCACCACGCATTATAAATAAGTGCCCTGGAATACGGTGTAGGCGAAGTTTCTGAAGCGGCATCTAAAAAAGTGCCAATTCCCATGGCAACAGCAAAAACAATAAATAAAACGGCAGTTAAACGAGTAGAGAAGAGTATTGAAGCTATTTTCTTTTGCATGAGAAAATTTTTGTGCAAAAATAACAATTTTGGAAGATACTTTGCTTATAAAAACCGACAAGTATTTTAAATTATTGAAGATCTTTTTTCCTGGCATTAAAAATGGCAATATGTAAATAGGATCCCATATTTCTGGCTCTATTTTTAGCAATTTGGGCCACTTCACCTTCAAAAAGTGCATCAATTGTCTGAAACCAAAGATTTAGCCATACCCCAAAATGTAATTCGTTTATGGCTCCTTTCATCTTCTGGTCTGTATCTATATGGCTCCTAATGGGATTGCCTTGATATGTTTTTCTGAAGAATAAATTTGTTTCCCAAAAGTCTGTCAAATGCTCAAAATGGGTCTCCCAGTCGGTAATTATTTCATTAAATATAGGCCCCAACAGCGCATCATTACGAACTTTTTTATAAAAACTACGCACCAAGAGGGCAAGGTCTTGCCTAGATTTTATATCCTCTTTTATTCTGTCTTTCATAGGTGAACTCTACAATACATATAACAAGATAAGCAAACTGTTACTAAACAAGCTTGCCATAAGAAGCCAAAAACAGATGCTCGATTTTAGCCCCGCCATTAAAGCTCCGTTATATGCCATACAAATCGTAACACATGTAAGAAGTGCAAAAAAATTCACAATCGAAGTACCTGTTACTAAAATAAGCATAGCGGCTATAGAACCCAAACAACTTTGCAAGATGATGGTAAGCGGGATGTACATATAAAAGTTTTCTTCGTACTCGTTCAATAATTGGTGTACTGTTGCATTTTTCATGGTCGTATTGTTTAATTTTACACAAAGTAAGCCCGTAAAAACCTATGGTGGTATGAGGCAAATCATAACCCAATGATTGCAGAGAATTTACTTCTTGATTATCAAGCAGAGCTCATCGTTTATAGCGAAAACGATAGGGTATTTGCAGAAAACCAATCCGCAAATTTTTATTACCAGATAAAAAAAGGATGTGTGAAAATGTATAATTTGAATGAAAACGGAAAGGAATTTATTCAAGGCCTCTTTTACGAGGGTGAAAGTTTTGGGGAGCCGCCACTTTTTGGTGATTTTAAATACCCCGCTTCTGCTGTTGCACTTGCTGATACAGAAATTTATAAACTGGGGAAGCAAAAGTGTATGGATCTTCTTAAAAATAACTTTGAAATCCAGCTTGCTTTTCTTGCTACCCTATCGCGAAGACTTAGCTATAAGGCAATGATTATGAAAGAAATATCGGTGCATCCTCCTGAACACCGCATTCTTACTTTTTTGGATTTTTTAAAGAAACGAGATGGAAATTCTTCAACCTATAAATTAGACCTAACTCGTCAACAAATTGCAGATTTAACTGGACTTCGTGTAGAAACGGTAATTAGGGCGTGTAAACAACTAGAGTTTCAGGGTGAAATCGAAATCATTAAACATAAAATTTACCGATAATTTTACTTCAAAAACCCTTATTTTAGCTGTATGACCCGTATAATTTTTTTAGGATTCGGAAACGTTAATTCACACCTAGCGGAGGCTTTTTTTGCTTCGGAAGAAGTGACGATTGTACAGATTTATAATCGGTCGTTAAAGTCGTTACCAGTTGCTCTAAAGCAGATTCCTTTTATTACCAATGTATCCGAAATCAAGGAAGCTGATGTTTACATTATCGGGGTTCCCGATGATGCCATCGCTGATTTTTCTAAAAAAATACCTTTTAAGGATAGATTGGTCATTCATGTTTCAGGAGGCGTAGCGATGGAAGTCTTGAGCGAGAACAATCGGAAAGGAGTCGTCTGGCCCTTACAGAGTTTTTCAAAAAACAGCTCCGTAGCAATCAAGGAAGTTCCTATGTGCGTGGAAGCTGAAAGTGCTTCAGATACCGAAATTTTAAAAACTCTTTTTAGTGAAATTTCAGAAAAAGTAGTTGAGATTTCTTCAGAAGAACGGGCAAAACTACATCTTGCCGCTGTGTTTGTAAATAATTTTACCAACTACCTATATAGCGTTTCAGAAAAAATAACGACCCAAAACAAGATAGACTTCAACCTATTAAAACCTTTACTATCTGAAACGGCTTCAAAAATAAAACACCTGTCGCCTAAAGAGGCACAAACCGGTCCTGCAAAGCGCAAGGATGCAAAAACAATAGAAAAACACTTACATTTGTTAGCCAATACGCCATATCAAGAAGTATACAGGCTGTTGACCGAGGGAATTAAAAAAGAACACTAATAATAGGTGTTCCCTTTCAAAATTTTAATAAAACTACATGACAAAGAGTTATAAAGAATATCTGCAGCACATTACCACTTTTGTATTTGACGTGGACGGTGTACTTACCGATGGCACCATAAATATCACCACCGAAGGCGAAATGTACCGAACCATGCATACCAAAGATGGCTTTGCTTTAAAAACTGCCATAGATGAAGGGTTCAACGTATGTGTGATTTCTGGCGGAACCAACGAAGGGGTGCGCAAGAGATTGACGGGTTTAGGGATAAAAGATATTCATCTGGGGGCGCATCATAAAACAGAAACACTTCAAAAATACTGTGCTTCAAAAAGCGTAAAGCTTGAGAACGTATTGTACATGGGGGACGATATTCCAGATCTGGTTGTAATGCAACTTGTAGGACTTCCATGCGCACCACAGGATGCAGTACAAGAGATTAAAGCCGTGAGCACTTATGTATCTCACAAAAAAGGGGGCAAAGGCTGTGTTCGCGATGTGATCGAACAAGTATTAAAAGTACAAGGTAAATGGTTAAGTAGTTCAAACACCAGTGCCAAATACGATTAAATTAGTGCTCTTCTATGGTGTATCTTAAACTTCTTCGTCCTGTTAATCTATTGATGATCGTGCTTATACAGTTGGTTGTCAAATTTGGGCTTTTTGATTATTTAAATGTAACTACAGCACTTTCTCCTGCGATGTTTGTAGCGCTCATGCTTGCCACGGTTTTTATCGCAGCGGGCGGAAATGTAATAAATGACATCTATGATGTTAGTATCGACCGTATTAACAAACCCAAAAAAGTACTCATAGGCACTAAAATTTCAGAAAAAGCAGCTAATAACTTGTACATAGCGCTCACTTTTATTGGTGTTTCTTTAGGTTTTATTGTGGCAAACAGTATTGGTAAACCCAGTATGGCAGCTATCTTTATTATTATTGCTGGATTGCTATATGCGTATGCGTCTCACATTAAGTCAATCTTATTAATAAGCAATTTATTGATTTCGGTATTGGTCGCGATGGTACTTTTAATCATTATCATTTTTGATATTTTTCCAGCTATACAGAATGGTTTAAGACAACCGCAGCTCATGGCAGCAAAATTGGTGCTTCATTATGCAATTTTTGCGTTTTATATCAATTTCATTCGGGAAATTGTCAAAGACCTTCAAGATATAAATGGGGATAAAAATGGAGGTCGAACCACCTTACCCATCGCCATAGGAAGAAAAAGAACCGTTATTACCGTTTTTATATTAGGAGGAATCGCCCTTGTAATACTCCTTATTTACATGTACACATATCTCTACCAATACCCATATGTTAACCTCTATTTTTTACTAGCATTGGTAGCCCCATTGTTATTTTTCGAAATCAAGACCTGGAATGCTGAAACCAATAGAGATTATGCGTTATTATCCACCCTTTTAAAAAGCATCCTTTTTTTAGGAATCCTGTCTATTTTAATGTATCAATTTGTATTTTGAAAACATGCTCAAGCAAAAATTAAAAAACCACACCCTTATACTTGCTTCGGGATCCCCGAGAAGACAAGATTTTTTTAAAGACCTAGATCTAGAATTTAAGATTGAAGTAAAACCAGTGGAAGAAGTATTTCCGCTGCATTTAAAAAGAAGCGAGATTACAGACCACTTATCAAAGTTAAAGGCATCTGTCTTTACAACACTGTGTGAAAAAGACATTCTTATCACCAGCGATACAATCGTTTGGAAAGATGACCAAGCCATTGGCAAACCTAAGGACAAAGACGAAGCCGCTCAAATGCTTCGCAATCTAACTGGCACTACCCATGAGGTATATACTTCGGTGACGTTTACGCAAAAAAACGACCAACGAACGGTAAACGATTGTACCAAGGTCTGGTTTAAAGAATTAACTAACGAGGAGATTGATTATTATATAAAAACCTATAAACCCTATGATCGCGCAGGAAGCTATGGCATACAGGATTGGATTGGTTATATTGGGGTAGAAAAAATTGAAGGTTGTTTTTTTAATGTGATGGGATTGCCCACCCGGTTAGTCTACAAGACGTTATTAGAATTGGCCGAAAATTAAAATTATAAATACTAAAGCCAAAAATTTCAGCGCCCTTAATGTACAAATCAATTAGTATAAATAGTATTTTTACTGAAACGCTACAACGCATGAAACGTTTACTAATTTATTCGATATTCATAGCTGCTCTCTTGTTATTTTCAAATTGTAACACTACCGAAAAGAACAACAATAAGGAAATGGCTATAGAACCCAGTGCTGAAAATGGAGTACCCAGAAATCTTTCTTCAGAATTTAAGACCTATTGGTATGCAGGTAACGCCGAAATCACTAGTTACAAATTAACGCAGGAACGGTATGGAGAATTAAGGGATGGCACGGCTGTAACCATTTTTGTAACAGAAGACTTTCTTCCGAAAGAACAGGTAAAGGCAGATACTTCTTCCGAAGAAAATGTACTTATTTTAAAATTGAACAAAACAAAAAAATTCCTTACAGGTATTTACCCTTATTCGATTATGACGAGTGCCTTTAGCCCTGTAGCTACAAAAGACCATGCCATCAAAGTGAGCAATTCGGTTCAAGAATGGTGTGGACAGACGTATCTGCAATTAAATAATCGGAAGCAGTTTGAACTCATAGGACACTCCTATTTTCAATCTGAAGGTGATATAGAAACAACCCTCGATAAAACTTGGTTAGAAGATGAACTTTGGAACATTATCCGCATCAATCCAGAAGAACTCCCAACGGGCGATGTCATGGTTATTCCTGCGTTTGAATTTTTGCGTTTACGCCACAAGGAGCCATCAGCCTACAAAGCGTATGCAACGTTAACACAACGCGATTCGCTTACCAGCTATGCCGTGGAATATCTAGAACTTAAAAGGAAATTAACGATTTATTTTACTAGCAACTTTCCTTTTGAAATTGAAAAATGGGAAGAAACCAATGCCGCTAGCGATCAAGATACCTTAAACAACATAACCACGGCAGTCAAGCTAAAGCGAATTAAATCTCCCTATTGGCAAAAAAACAGCAACGCGGACCAAGTTCTAAGAGATAGTTTACAATTAAAATAAATATATGTTCCAAAATAATCTACGTGAAATTATATTATGCCTCATTGTCATTGTGTTCTTTACAGTGCTCAGATGGATTTTAGTTGGTATCGTACGCCGATTTGCTAAAAAATCTGAAAAAGTAGAGCACCGTACAGGGCTTATTATTAAGCATATCGATTTTTCAATTATATTTTTGAGCATCCTTATGTTTATATTTATTTGGGGTGTAGACTTTAAAAATTTAGGGCTGGTTATGTCATCGGTTTTTGCTGTTATTGGTGTTGCGTTTTTTGCACAATGGTCAATTCTTAGCAACATCACCAGCGGAATTATTATGTTTTTTACATTTCCTTATAAAATAGGCGATTATGTAGTAATCCATGACAAAGAATTTGATTACGAGGGTATTATTGAAGATATCAAGGCGTTTCAAATTATATTACGAAACAAGAACAACAACATCATAGCATATCCCAATAGTATGTTACTTCAAAAAGGAGTAACTGTTATAAAGCCAGAAGAATTACCTGAGTATTTAGCAGAGGAAAAGGAATTGGACGACAATGTTAAAGATCAGCCAATCGATTAAGCCCCACTCCTATTTTGGGTATATTTGAATTTCACCAAAACTGTTAAAAATCAACGCATGCGAACTTCTTTTTTAACTGGATTTCTTTTCCTTTTATGCGTCGGAACCCTTTCGGCACAGCAACCACAAAAACCGACTACTTCAGAATTATACCATCAATTACAACAGCTTAATTTTCTTGGCTCGGCAATGTATATAGCCGCACATCCAGATGATGAGAATACGCGATTGATTTCTTTTTTAGCGAACGATGTAAAGGCACGTACTGCTTATTTATCATTAACACGTGGCGACGGTGGCCAAAACCTTGTAGGCCCCGAAATACGTGAATTACTTGGTGTGATTAGAACACAAGAACTACTCGCGGCAAGACGCACCGATGGCGGACAACAGCTCTTTACCCGCGCCAATGATTTTGGCTATTCAAAACATCCCGATGAAACCCTAGAAATTTGGAATAAAGAGGAAGTACTAAGCGACGTTATACGGGCGATCCGTAAATTTAAACCAGACATCATTATTAACAGGTTTGATCATCGCAGTCCGGGCTCGACTCATGGGCACCACACCTCATCTGCTATGCTGAGCGTAGATGCTTTTGATATTGTAAATGATGCTACAAAATACCCAGAAACCGCAGCAACCTTTGGTACGTGGAAACCGCAGCGCCTATTTTTTAATACCTCGTGGTGGTTCTACGGAAGTAGAGAAAAATTTGAAGAAGCCGATAAAACTAACCTTGTTGAAGTAGAAACCGGCAACTATTATCCGTCTTTAGGATTATCCAATGGTGAAATCGCAGCGCTTAGCCGAAGCATGCACAAATCACAAGGTTTTGGAAGTTTAGGCGCTAGAGGAAATGAAACGGAATACCTTGAATTTCTAAAAGGGGATTTTCCAAAGGATAAAACCAACCTGTTTTCTGGTATTGACACCAGTTGGTCACGTATTGAAGGAGGCGCCGCTATCGGGAAAATATTGACCGATGTAGAAGCTAATTTTAATTTTAAACAACCTTCACTCATGGTTCCTAAATTATTAGAAGCCTACAGTTTACTTAAAATCATACAAGATCAACATTGGAAAAACTTAAAACTACCACAGCTTGAAAAATTGATTTTAGATTGTGGGGGTATTTTTATCGAAGCGGTTTCAGAAACAAATAGCATTAATCCAGGCGGCTCTTTTGAGGTTGATTTTGAAGCTATTAACCGCGGAACAAACGAAGTAGACCTACAATCGATCACAACAACGTCAGGAAAAAGTGTAGTTTCAACAAAGCAACCTTTATTAGCCAACGAGGATTTTAAAGTAGAAAGCAAAGTAATTTCAGAAAGCACAATGGTATCAACGCCATATTGGCTTAATGAAAAAGGCTCTTTAGGTATGTATGCCGCTCCAAAAGACCTTATAGGGCTCCCAGAAACACCTGCGCCAGAAAAAGTAGTTTTTAATTTGAGCATTAATGCCATTCCTGTCTCAGTTACTAAAGAAATTGTCTATAAATTTAACGATCCCGTAGATGGCGAAGTGTATCGCCCATTGGCTGTACTCCCAGAAATGACCGCCAGTATCCCTGAAAAAGTGCTCATTTTTGCTTCTGAAAAATCCAAACAAATTCCGGTCATCATAAGAGCGGGACGTGACAACGTAAATGGCACCGTGCAACTAAACCATCCCGAAGGTTGGGCTGTTGTACCACCCACGCAGACTTTTGAGCTTTCTAACATGGGTGAGAAAAAAACCATGGTATTTACTGTTACACCGCCTAAAAATCAAAGTGAAGGGTATTTAAGACCTTTAGTGCAAGTAGGCGACAAATATTTCACAAAAGAGCTGGTACAATTGGATTATGACCATCTGCCGTTTACCAATGTTTTACTGCCTTCTGAAGCAAAAGTGGCGCGCATATCGATTGAGAAAAAAGGACAGAACATCGGTTATATAGAAGGTGCTGGTGATGCCATCCCAGAAAGTCTAAAACAAATTGGCTATACCGTTACAACCATTGCTCCTTCAGAAATAAATGCAGTAAACTTAAAAAAATACGACGTGGTTGTGATTGGCATTCGTGCCTACAACACGGTGCCCGAATTGGCCTTTAAACAGAAGGCGTTGAATGCCTATGTAGAAAATGGCGGAACGTTAGTATTACAGTACAACACAAGCCGAGGATTGGTAACAGAAAATTTAGCTCCACTACCTTTAAATCTATCACGAGATCGTGTCACCAATGAGTTTTCTGAAGTCAAAATCTTAGCTCCAAATCATCCCGTTTTAAACAAACCGAATAAGATCACGCAAGCAGATTTTGAGAATTGGGTACAGGAACGTGGACTATATTTTCCAGATGAATGGGATTCTGCCTTCACTCCTATTTTAGGAATGAACGATATAGACGAAGCAGAAACAAAAGGTTCTTTATTGGTCGCAAATTATGGAAAAGGGCATTATATTTATACAGGGCTCAGCTTTTTTAGAGAATTACCCGCAGGTGTGCCAGGCGCCTATAGATTGTTTGCCAATATATTATCGCTCGGGAAATAAGAGAGCGCTTGTTTTAAAACTCCTTAGAAAAAATCATTGGAATTGAAGGAAAAGTGTTTAATTATCTGGATTTGCCAATTTAGCACGCTTTGCGTTTTCTGTTACGGCGGCATCACTTAAGGGTTTATTCGCTGTCTTTTTCTTTGTTGCCTTCTTTTTAGGCTTAGGTTTTAGTGGTTTGTAGCCAAACTTTGTCAAGGCCGTCATTTTTTCAATAAAAAGGTCACGGCTCCAGTCTTGTGAAATTTGTGTGATATCCTTAGTAAGGCTGGTACGCTTTGCTTCAATTTTTAGCCCTATTTCACTAGTGTTAAAAGCAGCTACTTCATTGTTCTCAGATTCGGAGAGTGACCGCGGATTGGCGACCAATTTTTTTCCTGTTTCAGATTCATAGAACTTGGTCATTTTTTCAATGTCTTTTTCGGTAAAGTTGTTTCGGTAGGCGAAACTGAGCATTTTTTTTACGGCAGCAATTTTTTCGGTTTTATCCGCTTGTATTTTTGACCAGAAAGATTCTGGGACATCTACGCCTGTATATTTCTTCCGAAGCATCACAAACATAGAGTCGTACGCTTCATTATATTGTTTTTCTGTACCATTTATGTCCAAATAGTGTAAGATTTTGGCATCAAAGGTGTCTACTTGTGCAGTAACCTGAAAACATATCGTTAAAAAAAGCGTTAAAAAGAGACCGTAGACTTTCATAATAATGAGATTAAAGTAAGTTTGCCAAAAGTACAAAACTAAAATTATGAAGCTAATTATTAGAAAAGTATCCATTTTAAGCCTATTGCTCCTCCTTTTAATAAGTTGTAAGGATAATGATAATGGGGATGATAGTGTGGCCGACTTCAAAGCTGAAAATAGAAAAGCGTTAGGTAGCTCGGCAGCTGATTTACTGTCAGATGATATTTATAACAGTCTTACCGTAGAATTCGTGTATGCTGAAGCCTTTAGACCGACGCAAGAAACCATTGATAACTTCACCACATTTTTGAGCCAACGAGTTAATAAACCCAATGGGATTAATTTTGTTGAGACCATGATTCCAGCACCTCAAGGATTTCCATTTACTACGAGTGAAATTAGGGAGATTGAAGATGAACGACGCACTCGTTATACAGAGGATGATAACATCGCTGTTTTTATATTTTTCTCTAATGGAAACTCAGACAACGATACCAGTACATCGGTAACCTTAGGGACGGCATACCAAAATACTTCTATTGTTATTTACGAAAAAACAGTACGTGAAATTGCTGGACAACAAAACATCAATCTTTCTCAACTAGAATCAACCACGCTGCATCATGAATTTGGACATCTCTTTAGTTTAGTTAATATTCAAGAGGATGATATCCATATAGATCATGAGGACGCAGCACATGCGAGACATTGTGTCGTAGAAGAATGTCTCATGTATTTTGAAACAAGAAATACGAATAAAGCGGAAATTAATCGCTTTATGAAAGCGAACAAAACGGCGGCAATCCCTCAATTTGATACTGAACTTTGCTTGGAAGATCTTAGGGTTAAGGGTGGAAAATAATGCTTCTCTATCACTATGTTGATATGGTTTATACCTACAGGGAGACCTACGGCAACATTCTTCGACAGGCTCAGAACAGAGACCTTCGACAGGCTCAGAACAGGGCCCTTCGACAGGCTCAGGACAGGGCCCTTCGACAGGCTCAGGACAGGGCCTTGCAGCATGGCAAAATCATTCAGCAACCCATTACTCGATAACTTCTTCCTTTTCAAACACTTTTTTACCATTGATAAAAGTGGCCAATACTTTTATTTTTGGGATACTATCTTCCGGAATGGTCATGATATCTCTATCTAGCACGGTGAAATCTGCAAATTTATCTTTTTCGATACTTCCTTTTTCGTTTTCTTCAAAATTAGAATAAGCTGCCCAGATCGTCATTCCTTTTAAAGCCTCCTCACGAGTTAACGCTTCTTCTTTTCTGAAACCTTCTTCAGGAAAATTAGCCAAGTCCTTACGTGCTACAGCAGCATAAAATGTATACATCGGATTTACTTTTTCAACAGGGAAATCGGTTCCTAGTGCAATAATTCCTGCCCTTTCCAATAACGTTTTGTACGCATAGGCACCTTTAGTGCGTTCTGCTCCTACTCTATCTTCTGCCCAATACATATCGCTGGTAGCGTGGGTAGGTTGTACTGACGGAATGATATTCTTAGAAAAATAATCAAAATCCGTCGGCGTCACTATTTGCGCATGTTCTACTTTCCATCGCGCATCAGTTTTATCTTTTAAAGCTTCTTCATAGGCACGAAGCACCGCTACGTTTGCCGAATCACCTATCGCATGCGTGTTCATTTGAAATCCTGCTGTCGCTATTCGGTTTGCTAATGACTGTAAACGCTCCATAGGCGTTATCATGGCACCAAAATGTCCCGGTTTATCACTATACGGTGCACGCATCGCAGCGCCTCTTGATCCTAAAGCGCCATCTGCATACACTTTTACACTACGTACATTTAGCCTGTCTGTCTTGACAATCCCGTTGTTTAAGTAATAATCCATGTTCTTAGGAGTATTACTTATCATGGCATAAACCCGTATCGCCAATGAATCGGTTTGTTGCATTTCATTGATTAAATCGATCACCTCTTTACCTAATCCTGCATCATTTATTGTGGTGAGCCCTAAGGCTACACATATTTCTTCTGCATCTTTTAGCGATTGGCGCATTTTTGCAGTGTCCATTACTGGAAATGTGGAGCGTACTAAACCCATCGGTGTATCGATTAAAATACCGCTAAGTTCGTCATTTTCTAAAATTACTTCACCACCTTCCATTTTGGTTTCTGAAGTAATCCCCGCCGTTTCTAATGCTTTACTATTTACAATCATGGCATGACCGTCGATACGTGTAAGTGCCACAGGTGTATTAGGATACAATGAGTCAAGTTCTTTTTTTGATGGAAATTCTTTTACTTCCCAGTCATTTTGATCCCAACCACGCCCAATGATGTATTCTGAATTTTTCTCTTCCTGAAAGGCCGCTACTCTATCCAACACTTCTTGATAGCTTGTAGTACCTACCAAATCTACATTCTGTAATGAAACACCTAAGTTAAATAAGTGTGCATGCGCATCTATTAAGCCAGGAACAATCGTTTTACCTGCTGCATCATAGGTTTCTGAAATAGCATACTTCAATTCCAATTCTGGTTTGATACCAATTTCTAGAATTTTACCATCTTTAACCACAAAAGCATTCGCCGTGTCAAAGGTGTCATTTACCGTATAAATGTTTGCGTTTTTAACCAGTAAGTCTGCTGGAATTCTATCGGGGGCACAGGAAAAAATTAGAAGCAAAGAAAAGAAGAGGAGTAATGTTCTCATGATATGATTTATTTTGGTAAAAATACAAAAAGCATCCACTGTTGCGAATGCTTTGTTTATTTAAATATTGTGTAGTTCTGGAAAGCTACCAATCAAACTTATACGTGGCTCCCAGCAGCCCTTGAATACCCTGCACCGGGTAATTGTACCATTTCTCATAGTTGTCGCTCAAAAGGTTGCTCCCTTTAGCGAAAAAGGAAAGGCGTTCGTTAATACGATAGCCCAAATGTATGTTGGCATCAATGTAGCTATCTAACGTAACTTCAGTTAAATTAAATGAAGACGTATTAAAGGGTTGAAACGTATTTAGGTCTTTTCGCTCCCCAACCAAGAAAACCGAAGCACCTCCGTATAATTTTTCAGTAATATTAAAATTGGTAAAGACTGTAGCTTCATACTCTGGCAAATTCCAAGGTTGTGCTTCATTTGTCGTCTCATAGCTATAATACGTACCATTAATACCTAGCGAAAATGCTTCAGAAATATCTACTTTTAACTCTCCAAACAATGCAAAGGTGTTAATATCATCATAGACAATTCCGAAGGAATTACCGTATTCATAGTCTTCAAGGTTGGTTGCCCCTTCTGTAATAGCATTGGCCTGAAATAAAGCCCTATCCTCATCTTTACCATAGGATGCTCTCAAATTATACCCCACCGCATTGGACAGTTTACCTTTTAAACCTGCAAAACCATCATACAGATGACTTGTAGGTGCGATAGATAAGGTAGGAGAAACATACGGATTGACCTCTTTAAAGTTGTAATAGCTGTTCTGTTCCAGACCACCGTCCGCTCCTGCATAGGCGATTAAGAATTCATCTACTAATCTGTAAGATGCGTTAAGTGCTGGGTAGATAAACAAATCTGAAGTACTGTTTTCATTGTCTAAACTCACAAATACAGACACCCCTAGCGACAACGTTAAATCGTCTTGTACATACACCAAGGATGGTGTTAGGCCCGCATTTAAATAACTATAATCGATCCCTTGATTGCTTCGGTAGCCTCTATCGAAGCTTACGCTCAAATAATCCACTTCGCCATCTAACGTTACACTGAAATCCTCTAAATCGAACACGAACTCTGGTTTTGCATTAAAATTAAGCTCCGATGAGTCGAAGGCATCCCCTAAAAAACGAAATTCTGCCGTAGCCTTTTCAAAAAATGAATCATCCAGCGCAATACTTCCGCCCACATAGCCACTAAAGTAGGTTTGTTGTGGATCTATGCCCGAAATATCTTCTGATGGACCATTTTCATAAAAATTAGGTAGCCCATACCAATTATATAATTGATGCTGCACGCCAGCATTTAAATGATAGGTCTCGTCGCGCTGTCTGCTCGTATATTGCCCATCTAATCGCGTATCGTAATATTTATTTTCGAGTTGAATATCGTCAATACCTCCTTGTGAGGAATTATGACGAAAGAAAAACCCTGCGTTATCAGTTCGGCTTATTTCAAAATTACTATACAATTCTCCAAGGATGCTCGTGAAATTTCCGAAGCCCAAGGTTGCATAGTTGTCATACAATTTTATACGCTCGGCTTTT
>Ga0207897_100362_pt1 | contig 16093 bp, 21 predicted proteins | sample LinPmetageLP42_FD_184054 | JGI IMG/M metagenome (GOLD analysis project Ga0207897, IMG submission 184054) | Marine viral communities from the Pacific Ocean - LP-42 (SPAdes) | ecosystem: Environmental > Aquatic > Marine > Oceanic | place: Pacific Ocean | collected 2010-08-27
TTCGGGTAGTCCAGTTAAAGCCTCATTGATTATGTTTAACGCAGAGTCAGGTTCTAAGAAAAAGTCGCCTGAAATACTGACCTCACTCAGACAGCCCTCTTCTAAATTAACATCAGCAACGACTAACTTACCGCCTGGTACTTTATATTCTCCGTGCATGACTTCCCCCAATTGATTCATCTCAGAATACTAACCCGTCCAAACTCTAGCGGCACATAGCCACCTTTTAGGCGAGTTTATTTATGTTGGCCTGACCTTCTATAATGCACACGATACAAGACCGCGAGCGCCAGACAAATAACGGCTGGCACTGTAATAACGTGAACAGATAGGCGCCGGATGCCCCGCCGGTAACAAAGCCTGCAATGATTAATCCAAACAATATCGCTTTTCTTTTATCGAAGGCTTTGCCGCGCATAACCGACCCAAACATAATGCCTAAGTCAGTAAAAATACCAGTAAGGTGCGTGGTCCGTACAATGGCACCGCTGTACGTCGTTGCCAGGGCATTCTGCATTCCGCAGGCTAATGATGCGGTGAAATGACCGTAAAATGATCCTTCAGACAGTAAGTAAAAAGAAGCAAATATCAACAGCGACTCAGCCGCAAGAGCAATGTCATAGCGACGCCTTAACTTTAGCTGTGTGCCATGCAATAAATAGCCAGACAGGCCAGCACCAAGAAAAAACGAGAATAACACACCGGCCAAATGCAGCATGTCATCGAAAGAGCCAGACAACATACTGGTACCAAACAAAGTGGCAGTACCTGAAACATGAGAAACCGCCTGGTGCTCAAAACCAAGCAAGCCAATAGCGTTTATGCAGCCAGCTACAAACGCCAGCACAAACGCCCCATACTCAATCCATTTAGGTAATTTAGATATCAATGCTGATTACTCAAGAATCTATCCCCTCTCCAAACATCACCACCCTGTTTCTGCCTTCGCGCTTACCTTCATACAACATGTTATCCGCGCGTGTTACGAGGACGTCGAGGTCATCCTCTTCACCATGTGCTGCCGCAATACCTATGGTCACGCTCAGGCACAGCTCACTTAATTCAGCGGTTAATGGCAGTGCTTCAACGTTCTCTTTCAGACGCTCGGCTATGGTTTGCGCTTCGCTGGGGCTGGTATGCGGCAGGCCTACGACGAACTCTTCACCACCAAAGCGCCCTATAACATCAGTGGGTCGCAGCGACTGTTCGCAAACCTCGGCTATTTTGGTCAAAATTAAATCTCCGCGAGTATGACCCCAGGTATCATTAATGCGCTTAAAATGGTCTACGTCGATCATAAAGAGGCAAAACGGCGTTTTTTCCAACTGAGCTCGTTGCAATAAAGCTTCGGCCCGCTTCATAAAATGGCTTCGGCTATCCAGCCCCGTCAGAGCGTCCCGCTCAGCCACCATGCGCAATTGCGCTTCCAATGATTTTCGATGCTTTATTTCCTTGAGCAGATCACGGTTTTGATCACGCTCATCCTGAAGTAGTGCAAATTGCTTGCGCTGCAGAAACTCTATACGTAATAAAGCACAGTAGCCCACAATATTGGCCATAATCAGCAAAAGACTAACGCGAAGCACATTCTCTGAAGGAATTCCGGCATAAACTGCCGCTGCAGACAAAAATCCGACGGTTAAATAGAGGCTCGCTAACGCTGCCACTGTGAGCAGGTTTGGAATGAGAAGATAGAAAGCCATTATCGCAACCACCACTGCGGTTATCTGGGTGGAAATACTTTCCGGGCGCAACGGAACAATGAGAATAATGCCCGTTGCCAGAATCCATAGCGGCAAACTATGCAGCCAGGCGCTACGGGAATAACCACCCCAGCGCCCGATAGCGAAAGCCAGCACAAGACAAGAGCTCACCACGGCTATACGCATAGTAAGCAACCAATAAAACTCGCGGGTTAACCCCAGCAAGTTGTAATCGGTAATGCCAAACATGGCAACAACCACCGACACCAGAGGCAATGCAAGACGGGACTCGAAACGTACCCGCGCTTTAATGGAGTCGCGATACCGGGACTCTTTGCTGGAATCGAAAAACTGCCCCGTCAGCCAATGTATGTCGTATTGTTTTTGTTGTTGTGACAACGTCTTTCCCTGCCTAAACGGTAATTTTGTACATCCGGTATCTTCTAATTCTGACCTTTTATGCACCGTTTTGCAGTACTTTTTTACGCTCTCCTACACCTCAAACCCAAAAAACAACTTCATGTACTGAAAGAACCCAGGATTGGCGTAATCCTGCAAAGGTTCTCTGCTCACTTTTCTGCCGTGCAGATACAAACAAGGAATGCGTGAGCGGTAGGAATTTAGGTGTGAATGGTTCTGAATCGTAGGTTAGGTTATTTACCCGCTCGCCGTATTACATACTAATTTTTTAACGCCTGAATTGATTTTTTTGTGGCACTAAGGTTCTCAGCCAACGCGTCGAGTAGCTTCTGATACTCCGCCGACTTTTCGCCCAGTTTAGTACTATTTACCACAGATGCCAGCTCTTCATCTTCCTGCAGGCACTTATCCAAAATAGCGGTTTTAGAATCCGCAGAGAAAAACTGAGTGAGTTCTCCTTCAATTATTTGCATCAGTTCTTTATCAGGGTCGGGTTTAGCCGGCAGCTCGCCGAAGTCCTTAACGATATTTTCAAACGGCTCAATAAAGGAGGCTCTTTTACTGGCAATACTATCAAGCTCGTTAGCAAGGCTATCATCCTCGACCACCTTCGCTATTTCACGGTAGTAATCCTTTGTCTCAATGACGAGCTTCAGAATTTCCATGCTATCGGCTTGATTATCTGTGCGTAATATCGACATATTATTCCTTGTTTTTATTTGGCACTGGCATATCGCCAACAATAACTTCAATAGCCTTTGGGATTACTTCAAACTCAGCCGGTGTCTCTGTTTTAAACTCACCGTCGGCCTGAATCCGCTTAGGCCTGGAAGTTTTAACGCTAATTTCCCGGGCTTTTTTACAGACCACACGTTCTGCCTTTTCTAAATTACCATGACGGAAATTTACCCCCAGCAATAGCAACCGCCACCACCGTATTGGCTTCAAACAAAATAAGTTCAGTTGTCCATCCAGCAACGTGGAGTCATCATCGACAATATTCCCTCCACCATAAAAGCGCCCATTACCCACCGCCAAATGAATAGCTCTTACTGAGCCTTCCCAGTCATCGGCTTTTATAGCGACTTTAAAACTTTTATTACGCTTTACCACGCTGGTAAAGGCACCCAGATAAGCAAATACGCCGAAATACTTCTTCATTTCTGATGTCAGCTCGCGGGTCACCTCTACGCCTAAGCCAACATGAGCAACATTCACAAAGTAATTACCGTTCACCTTTGCCAGGTTTATGCGTTCCCGCTCGTCGTCAATGATAGCCTGTACGGCCGGGACAACGTCCTGTGGCAGCCCCAGCGACCGCGCAAAATCATTCGCCGTACCCATAGGTAAAATGGCTAAGGTTTGTTTGCTTTTATAAATTGACTCTAACGCAGAGCTGATAGTTCCATCGCCACCGGCAACAATAACTACACCATCTTGCTCACGGTAATTTTCGATGCAGGAAGCCATGTGAGATGCACTTTCAGTGACGCAAACCTCTACCTCAATGCCGGAGTTTCTGAGCAAATCAATAGCTTCTGTTAGCACCTCAGAGTGACCATTCCGACTCTTCGGATTCACCACTAACAATGCATGTTGCAATGACTTACCTCTTCCTATTAAGCGCTGCTTCCAATATAAGCGGTTTGTTCAAAGGCTGCAAAGTACTGACAGAATATTTTAAATCGACTCATATGAGCCGTTTTCGGTTTCTTGCACAAGGATCATGAAATCAATGTACAGCGAGACCACTTCATCTTGCTCATTGACTCCCCAAAATGCGGGGTAAGCGCCATCGCCAAAACCGCTGGTGCAAATAACGCAGTCATCTTGCCCTGTCATTGATAACAGCTCTGTTTTCCCCTCCAGAATCCATTCGTTAAAGAGTTTTTCTTTTCTCAAATGGCTTAATTCCAAAAGGTTCGCAACATCGAATATAGCCAAGTTCCCAGCGTCGACACCATAAACGCCATTACCGCTCGGTGTATTCGCTGCATACCATTTTACCGACTGCTCGCTTTCACTTAGCTTTACCCGAATACCGGCAACCCGGTTATAGGCTGTAACTGTTTCAACGATATAGTCGCCGGGCTTTACCTTACGCTGTAGCGACTCAAACCGATAAATATCATAGCCAAAATCTAAGATACCAAGGACGCCTGAACTAATTCGGAGCTTGCCAACTTCTTCCAGCTTTGCTTCTCCCTCACCTAAATACGGGATCTCAACATGTCGGTTTTGCTGAAAAAGAACCTGTTCATTAAGGTTTAAATTCTCTTGTTTATTCATAAACGGAGCAGCGGAGCTCGACATAGCAAGAATATCAGCATGTTGTTCAGGGGCAATAACCGGGCTTTTGGGAGGATGAAAAAGAGTATGTATCCGCGTTATTTTCCAGTCTTTTTCTGCATCTAACTTGAGCTCGTAGGCATGATAATTTGAAGGCCTACCCTCATCCTGGCGCAGCTCGGTAAGCAGTTGAGCCAAGTCGCCTTGAATATCACATTCAATGATTTTTTCGTTATTCGGGTCGTAGTCAGCGGGCCCAAACGAATTGTCAGACCCTGAACCACTGCCGGCAACAAAGTGAGCTTTATCGACAGCGGACATAAGATCACGCCAGTAGCCAAAATCAAACCCCTGACCGTTATTCTTTTCAGTCTCGCTTTTTGCCTCGGCTTGCAACCATTGTTCATACCAATGGGAAATAAACGACTTAACCCTCTCTTCAGGTGAATTCATTGGCTCGTCGTAACTACTCTGCTTCCCGACAACATTATTTGAATTCTGCATGTTTGATTTTGAACTCCAATTTCATCTGGCATCTTGTCTTAACGCTTTCTTAACTTTTACTTTCCACTACGCTATGTGAATATACATACTTACATTTTGTTTCGAAAGGATTTTGAAATGCCAACAAAGCTTTTTGGTCTTATTTTAATGAGTACAGTTTTAATCGGTTGCAACGACTCCGATTCAGAAACGGAAGTTAAAGAGACTCAGGTTCAGAGCAATGAAAGCCCTGCTGAACAGACGAATGCCGAGCCAGAAACCCGTACGATTAAAGTATCCGGCAAGGTTATATTTGAAGAGGGAGTCGGCAACGTGGAAGTCTGCGCCGATTTAAAAAGAACCCTCGCATGCAACTCAAAAGATCCTAAAACCACAACCAACCCCGACGGCAGTTACGAGCTCAGTTGGGAGTCCGAAGCTCCTCATCTAGGTTACAACTTAGTCGCATCCTGGCCCAGAGAGGACCCTTTACCTAAAATTACAGAAACAATGGCTCCGTATTGGGAAACCGTAGCCGTTGGAGCCCGCGACATCTACGACGGTGTTATCAACCCGCTGACCACAGCGGAACTTTCAGTAGAGCACGCGATGAGTATGCGAGATTACACCGATCAGGAACTGCAGGAAGGCCTCGACGAATTACGTGAAATTTATGCGGACATCTATGATTTGCCAGCTAACGAAGTTTATACCAAAGTAACTGAATCAGGCCGGTACGCGGACACAATGGCGATACAAAGCAGACTTGGCAGTCACACTATCGGTTTAGTCACTGACCCTTTAGCGCCAGCTCACGTAGCACGTAAGCTTAAAGACGAGATGCTGGATAAAGTCGACGCAGAAAACACCTCTGTTCAGCGGTACTTTATACGGAACTCCAAAGACATCAAAAAGCGAGTCCGCGAAACACTGATTGAACTTGGCTATCTGACTGAAAGTTAACGAAATGACGCTGCGCGGCTTTGGAGTGCATTCAAAGCCGCAACGAAGAACCACTGCACCACTTATTTGTAATGCCCATTAACCTACAGCGATGCCTCGGGCATTTCACCATGCCAACACTCAAGCGCAACAATCACCTGCTCATCACCATCACTGATATACAGCTGACCATCGCTTATCATTACGCCCCAGTGTGTTGAGCGATGTAATTTTTCAGCAATTTCCGCTAGCTCATTTTGCGGTAAAACAAACACATTCACGTTGGTTAAATGGGCAAACTTCGGTAGCACTTTTTCTCGCCACAAACGCGCATTGCCATACACAACTACAGACATCCTTGGTGCACGCCGACTGGCTTTGATAACCCGCGCAGCATCCGGTAGGCCAACATCAATCCAATGCTGAATTTCACCGGTGAGATCAATTTCCCAGAGTGCCGCTTCATCGGTATCGGATAACCCCCGGCCAAAGGCTAAATGCGGATGATAGAACATCGCATAAGCCAGTACTCGTGAGGCTAAACGCTGCTCTGTCTCGGATGGATGGCGTGCAACAGTAAATTTCACACTCTCGTAAACACCGCGATCAGTATCTGATATATCCAGTGAGATTTTATAAGGAGTTGCCTGTAATGCCATTTGGGTACCTAAGTGTTTCCATTTTCATGTTAATTATTTAAGCCATTGATTATAGGAGTATGAATGCCCATAAACTGCTTATGCTGAATACGATACCAACGGTTAAGCCAAACATAAGATACCAGTACGGTATAACCAATGCTTCTGTACCATTCTTCACTTCAGGTGACTTTGACACAAGATAAGAGCCGTACGCCCAGCCAAAAATATTATGCGCGACGTAAAGAGAAGGGATTAATATTTGGAGCTGTGAGAACTCTAGCGTAAAAACAGCAATAATAGAGGCAATAACCCATAAAAACTCAATAGTGGTTGTAAACGACTGTATTTTGTTTGTCCAGCAAACGCCTCTGGCTTTATATAAAACAACACCATCAACAATTACAGCCATTCCTACAAAGACGCTGACTAAAAAGTACAGCTCCATCATTTTTTAAACTCTCCTAACGCCCACCATGCCTGAGATCTTTAGCTGCTTGTTTATCGGTTCAAGAAAAGCGACAAGGTTGAAGCGAAGCCCTGCTTAGCCTTGTTATAAACTGACATTTTTACGCACATAGTTCCACGCACTAACGGCACACGCCGCACCGCATAGACCATAAAAACTAAGAAAAGCGGCTGATTGAAGGCCGAACGGTGTGCCAAACATTAACACTGGCGTGAGAGCACCCAATATAGCCCCAGAAACTAAATAAATCATAAAATAGGCATATTCTGAAAGCTGAGAATTCTGGCGAAGCTTAATTAATGGATACGCCAAAGCAAGGCACCAAAAAAGTGCGATAGGAAATGCCATTACACCAAATATTGTTGCTGCACCGCCAAACGCTGGCAGGCTAACTAAAATGAGTAGCATAGCCCCTACAAAAGCGGCTTGAATACTAGATATTATTACATGCTTCCACATTGCATTGCCTTTAGGTCATAGTTGGCCGACCATTCCGACAATATACGTTTGTGATAACCCTTCTTATGTGTGCTCATTGCTATACCACTTGTTAATTTTCAACTGCCGCTACTAACTTGCCGTCTATTGAAAGACTTCCGGCGCGAATTAAAATATCTCCAAACCAAACTGAACCATAAAATTTATTGTCCAGATACAATTCTTTGTTATAGCGACCAATAATTTCCAATTTGTGCTGATTTGATTGCGCGCCAAAAATAACAGTGTGCCGTAGTGGTGATGGTGACGTTTTACCTACCGTTGAAATTGGCAGCAACTCTTCACTGTATGGCTCTATGATTCTGATGGTTAGCCCGGGGTGATTCACATTGTATTCAACCCAGTCGCCCACTCTCTTGCCCGCATCTGCGCCTGTAAATCCAATCATGTTGGCGCAACCCGTTACAAAAAAAGCAATGCTTAAAATGCTCAATTTTAAAAACTTTTTCATAGAACCCTCTTAAAAACTAACGCCCCGCATAAACTGCGGCTAACACTTAGCTAAAATTAGCGAAGAATGAACACCAGCCAACTGTTAGGCCACCCTTTTGATGCGATTGTTATTTTCGCTTTTGTACAGTTTCGGCTCGCTCTTCAAATACAAAACCTAAAGTGTCAGCTATGGTGCCTACTGCAATTATCCCTTTAAGTGCCATTTCTTGATCGATACTGATATAGAGCTCCAGGTTATTTCCAAATGAACCTAGTCGATCATTGATTTCACCGTCATTAAAAACTCTAATAAATTTTCTACAGGGAGCAGATTTAAGGTTACTTGAATCCGTGCATTCTTGCGCATCTATCGCGAGCTTTTCGTAGCTATTAACTAATGCTTCAAGTTCTTCCTTGTTATCTATAGCATTTGCCATTGTGTTTAAGCTGAATGCAAAACAAGTTAAGGCAAATAATAAAGCTTTTGTTTTCAAACTGTTTCTCCAGAAATATAGCGGCCTACATAAACAACCGAGTGAAACGGGAACCGGGCAACCGAAGGGGGACGAATTTAATGGTTTTGTTGCGTATTTCCGTCATCTCAAGCTCCAAGCAGAGGACGGTGTTTCAAGCTATGGTACTTCAGCGCCATTTGAAGACAATGGCCTAGGGGCCCATCTTTGATATCGGCGTCCAGAGGTACAACGATCGCTCGTTTACCCTCATATTCAAACTCATCTCGATATATTTCCCTAAAGGTTTCGATCAATTTAGTCTGACAATGAAAATATACCTTTATAGAATCCGGACTCTTTGGCTTCCAATCCAAGCGAATCGCAGTGCCGCCTTTTACCAGGTAGCTGGCCTCGCCCCACTTAAGAGCTTCTTCAACTGTATCCAAATCGTTTTCTTCTGCGACGTCAAGAATGAGCTGACGAACGGCTATAAGCTGCTTCTTCGCCTTGTCAGGGTATGTCGAAAATTTATCCCTTATTTCAGGCTTCACGGAGCCTCCAGTTTCAATACACGTAACGCCGCGCACACGAGCGACTGGCCGCTAGTACAACACATTGTTAGGCAGTCTTACGACCTAGAATTGACCATTGCTGCCAAACACCTAAAGCAAAAAGCCCACCAATAGACAAACAGATACCTGAGCTAATTAACCAAAACGTTGGGCTATTTTCTGGGAACATTGGCATTAACCCTACAAAGAAAACACCACGCAGTAAGAATATTCCGGCAATAAGAATTAACGCTAACTTTGTAAAAGGCAAACGCTTAATGGCCCCCGCGCCCGATAAACCGTAAAACGCCTAAATTTAGCGCGGAAAGCCGCGCAGCGGGTTGATGTCGCAGCCAGCGCCTTTTGCCGGCGATAAGACTTGTTTGTTGGCACTCTTTGCTTCTACTTCTTAACTGCACGGCTTGGTTCATGCCCATTGTACCGAGGTAGTTCTGCATCAATATCATCCCAGTTTGCGCTAGAAGATACAAAATTGTGCGATATCGGCCTCTCCACAATATCAGTATCTAAAATGCCTAACCGTAAGCGTAATAGTTCTGGTGATTCGTCGTTACTGCTAAAAATTGGCGATGCACAGACGCTACAGAAATGCCGTTTCTTGCCAGGAGCAATTTCATAATAATTAATTTGCTCCTCGCCAGTTTTAATTAGGAGACCCGCTTTAGCTACAAAACCATTTGTCGCGTATGCAGTGCCACTGCTTTTTCTACACATTGAGCAATGGCAGTAAATAATTGAATCAATACCACCATGTACTTCTATTGTTACAGCACCGCACAAACAGCTACCCTGATACATTTTATTTCCTTATGTTAAATAGCCGCGCGTGCCAGGCCTTGTTAAATTTTTATAGCGCCATATGCAACAGCGGATATGGCTTACCCTGGCCATCGACTGGTGACCGATCTCTCACTTTAAAGCCAATATGCTGATAAAAACCCACCGCCTGTTCATTCTGCTCGTTTACATCGACCTTAGATGCTCCCAGCTCTTCGATAGCATGGGCCGCCAACATGGCACCAATGCCTTTCCCTCGTGCATCAGGTGAGATGAACAACATCTCAATATTACCGTCATGTACTCCACTGAATCCCTGAATTTCACCGTTACCGCTTTTAGCGCACCTTAAATCAACTGCGCCAAAATACTGCTCCAGAATTAACGGCTTTAACTCCTGTAGATCATCTTCAGCCAGAAAATCATGCGTTGCCCTGACCGACGCTTCCCAGATTTCTATCAGCTTAAGGTAATCTGCTTTTTCTACGATCTCAATATTCATCACTAAACCCGATTGAAAATTTAACGCCCGGCTCACGCGCCGGTTTGGAGCCGCGCAGCGGCGGAAAATCGGTCGCTGTGCAGCCGATTGTTAACTGTTGATGTCCAACGTCAACGGGACGTGGTCACTTATTGAAATCCACTCGTCGTGCTGACCAACCTGCAAATTACATTCTTCGGAAAAGTCTGACGAGGTAAAAACATAATCAATGTGATACGCCTTCTCGCGGTTCCGTTGCAAGAAAAATGTTGGACTGCTTTCACTACCCTGCTCTTCCTCGAATACTCGATGATACTGGCTCTTGAAACCCATATCTCCGAGCTCAGCAACTACGTCTGAGTGATTCCACCAGCTATCCGGCTTATCCCAACGCACATTGCTATTAAAATCGCCGAGAATGACTGTCTTTGACCCGCTAAGATCGTCACGGTGAATCTGAAGGTACTTCCAGAATTTCCCCATGTAGCCAAAGGCTTCTTCGTTACGCCCCTTCGTCCAGACAGCCAGCACAGTGAAATCTCTGTTGACAGTAAAAGGGAGAAAAAGCCTGAGATCTTCCGTGCTCCAATTCAGCGTTTCACTTTTGCTGAACAGCCCAGGGACGGAAAAGCTGCCCCTCCAATCTAATTTTTCAACTCGATGACCGTTTCGGGGAAAAATTCCGATGCCACGATTTTTGGACTCACCCACCCACAAGTAAGAACCGGCCCACTCTCTATATTCGGGGGTCGATAGCGCAGGGTCTTCACACTCCTGAACCACCAAAACATCAGCTCGCAAGCTATCTGCTTCTGCAAGCTTTCGTCTGAGTGCTCCATTACAGTTCCAGGTTACAACTTTCATAGATAGAGACAGTTAACACCATAATGTGGGGTGCGCGTTTAGCGCACCCCACACAATTAACTTGTTAGGCATATTGTAACTTAGCAAATTAGGGGTTAAAAATTATTTTTCTGCTTCTGCGATAACTTCAAAGTTGTGAATATTGGGTAGAACACCGTTTTCCCAGCCTCCCACAACAAGGTCGTCAGCTTGAGCGTTGAGTGCGGCAGCAACTTTGCCGGCAAAATGAGCTTCTCTGCCACTTTCATCAGTAAAGGTATCAAAAATGCCAAACGTGTTATCGTTTAATTTAAGTGCTGTCCATAACAACGTCTTTGGCTCTGTTTGCTCGATAACAGAAGCTGCCCCTGTTAATAACTCCTCTAGTGCTTGCTCTTTGCCTGCTTGTGCGTTAAGCACAATATAAGTCGCTTGAGTTGCGCTTAGCGAATTTTCACTCGGTTCTTTGTATGATAAGACAGCAGAATCAGTGATATTAGCGACAACGCCTTTATCCCAGCCTTGGGCAACTAAGATGTCTGCATTCTCATTTAATGCAGCAGCCACTTGCCCAACGAAATGCTCTTCTCTACCGGCTGCATTTGGGAAAAAATCAAAAATACCAAAACTACCGTCTGTTTTTTTAAGTGCATACCAATATAAGGTATTAGGCTCAGTTTGAGTGACGAGCTTTGCGCCTTCAGTCAGAAAATTAGCTAGGTTTTTGTCCTGCTCAGATTTAGCTGTAAATGGAATATAAGTTGCTTCTTTCATGGTTGGCTCCTGGTGTAGTGTGTTTTGAGCATGTGATAGTGATGCATTGGTTAAAATAAAAAGCGATGTTGCTAAATAAACTGTCGCGCTACGCATTAGGTTCGGTACTTTCATCTTTTTGTCCTCATGTTTGAATTGAAGCACAATTCTATGCCTTAAAATCACTTGACCCGCATAGGCAAAAAAGACACTATACGTGCAATATTTGCCAAGCACAGATAAACCTTAATTTATGACGACAATTGTGATTCTAGCTATTGAAGGCGTACTACCATCAGCCCTAATGGGCATAAATGATATGATGGCATTAAGCGGTTTGAACTTTTTTCAAAAATCTGAAGATAGCGATTCTGGCAATGTAGACTGGAATCCAACCGTCAAATTGGCGAGCCATGATGGAAAGCCTATCACAGATGGACACGGACGAGCTTTTGAGGCTGACTCTGATCTTGGTTCCATTGATCACTGCGATGCTATTTTAGTACCTGGCTTCATCCCCAATGGAGAAGGCTGCCCACCACAAATTATGACCAACTCGAAGACGCAATCTTGGTTGCGCGCGCGCTACCAACAAGGCGCACTGGTATGCGGTTCATGCAGTGGCGTATTTGCGCTCGGTGAAGCAGGGGTTCTGAATGGTAAGCGATGCACCACCACATGGTGGTTACATGATGAATTAAAACAACGATTCCCTAGAGCAAGTGCAGAGTGGGCCAGCGAATTAATTGATGATAGAGGGATTATTACTGCGGGTGGCCCACTGTCTTGGGTAACGATTACACTCCATATAGTCAAAAAGCTAGCGGGTGCCGAAACCGCAAAAGTAGTCGCTGATTTTTCAGTGGTTGATGCAATACCTAAGTCTCAAAATTTGTATGTACCAGAAGGTTATCAAACTTCAAAAAACTCATTTTTAGCAAAAGCAGAATACGCCATTCGTAAGGCGCACTATCAAACGATGAATGCTAAAGACTTATCCAAAATCATGGCCGTTTCTGAGCGCACATTAAACCGGAGGCTAAAAGAGCTAACAGGTGAAACACCCAAAGCCTTTATTGATGGAGTTCGAATAAGCCATGCATGTACATTATTGGTCACTACCAACAAATCGGTAAAAGAGATCGCTTTCTCTCTAGGTTATTCAGACGATAGTGTATTTCGTCGCCTCTTCAAACAAAAAATGAAAATGACCCCTTCGAATTATCAGCAGCTAAGGAAGCAATAATTAAAACTAAGCTTTCTGCCTAACGCCCGGGTAATAGGCGAGAGCTTGCGAGCGTCCTAATTGACGCGTTTGTTAGCATTTTATGACCAGATGTACATGCTCGATTTTTTATTTAGAATCTTTAGCTCAAACGACTTAGTGCAAACACTATTAGCTATTCCATAGCAAACGTGCAACGGCAATAAATGCTCTTCTCTTGGGTGACAGTAACGAGCACCGGGGGCTTTTTCCCATTGGATAAATCTTTGTTCTCTTTCTTCTTCAGTAATACTACTGTTAGTGCAAGTCTCTAGCAGCCACGCTTCAAAAGATTCATTTAAAGTTTTTGATTCACTGGTTTCAGATGAAAAAAATGCTTTCATATTATGAAAGGAGAAACCAGAACCAATTATAAGTAAATTTTCATACTCCAAGTCTTGGATTGCTCGCCCTATCCCGACATGAGCTGCTGGACTGAGATTATCGACAAGAGAGAGCTGAATGCACGGAATATCTGCCTCCGGGTACATGATTTTCAGAGGAATAAATAGACCGTGGTCAAAACCGCGCTGCTCATCAAGTTTTGCGGAAATACCTGAATGCTCCAGCCGCTTATAGGTCTGCTCCGCCAGTGATGGCTCTCCCTGACAAGGATAGGTAATACTATAAGACTTTTCTGGAAATCCATAGTAATCGTAAATAAGGGAAGGGTTGGCGCCCGAAGTAATGGTTGGGATTTTTTCTTCCCAGTGCGCACTTACCACTAAAATGGCTGATGGCTTACGCAAAATAGATGAGATTTTTTGCAAGCAATCAATCATTTCTTTATGCCCAACATCACCTAGAAGTGGCATCGGCCCGCCGCCATGAGACAAAAATAATATTTGAGGTTTAGTGTTCATCACGATCCTCTTAATAGGAGAATGCTAACGCCAGCAATAAACGGCGCCCTGACAAGGGCGTCCGGTGGAGGCCGAAGGCCGGAACGAATTTGATTGCCTTGTTATGGTTTTTACTTGGGCAGCTGTTTCCACGGATAGCTCTCTTTACCGTCCGGCCCAGACTTCCAATCTTTATACTGCGAGGTCATGCACCGCCCGCAAGGTCTATATCCAGCCTGAATGGCATTCTCCTCGTCCGCAAAGAAAACACGATGTTCGGCATACCCTTTTGACAGCGCACCATTGGCTGCGGAGCAATCTAAGCGGCCATAGATTTTCGCTTTGGCATTGCCGCCCAGAGTGCCGGGCGTCGTGCTGATGACTGTAGTACCGTCTGCTGCTAACAACTTGTACGTTTTCACAGATACTCCCTTACCCATAACGCCCGCAGCACGCGCGGCTTTGTAGTGAAGGCGTAGCCGCAACGAAAAAGACGTCGCTGTGCCTGCGTTTGTTAGGCTTATTTAGTTATACATAGTTATTTCTGAGCTATGGTGTGCTCGCGTTTCATTCATGTATGTTTTCAACGAGTCTTCTTCGACAGCACCTGCTTTAACAACCCTTTCGAGAAACCTTTCCGTTGGAGTTCGGTCCGTCATGCATGCAGTAGCCGTACCTTTTGGTACAATTATATATGCGTATTTTTCTATATGCCTCATCCTATCATTGAACGATTCACGATTTACTTTTAGAACCTCACCTTGGAATTCATAATATCCATTATTAATCTCAAGGCTATCTATATATCTCCCATTCCAAAGTGTTGCATAATCAAGCTTGCATTCTGAGCCGATTTCTCTTTCGACAGTGTTTCCTTTGTCATCGAAAAGTTCGAATGGAGAAGATGGCTCTAATAGAAGAATAAAGAAATTTTTATAAATATAGTGTGAATCTCGATAAACTAGCAGCTTAGAAAGATTAACTTCTGTCAAGCCGCAGAACAGATAGTTGGAGTCAGATATGTGTTTGATTCCTGTAAATGTATTATCTCCACCCTCCACGCTCATATACCAGAAATCATCAGCATCACAATTTTCTTGGAAGTTACTAAAAAACCGATTAATAATTTTAGCGTCACTAGTTTCCAAATAACCTCTTATTTTTGGCATTGAGCGCCTGATTGAATCATCAAATAAATGTAGTGCAGGCCAATAATTATGCCTTTTAGGGGCTTTCAACTCTTTCACATATTCTGATATTTCTGAAACACTTTGAAAACGTTTAGAAGGTTCATTAATCAGACATTTCTTGATGATTAGCTCCAAATACTTTAACTCATCTGGGGAGTTGGAGTTAGAAATCGGCGACATATTCAACCCCCTGATAGTATTCCCTGTCAGATACCAATAAAGCACTTGGCCTAGAGAGTATATATCACATGACGCCGCCACTGATCCTTTGCTATTAATTTGTTCTGGCGCACTAAATCCAAAGTTAGCCATCCTCTCCGAGGGTTTAGTTTTCGACTCTCTCTCGAACTTATCATCAGAAAAGTGAGCAATGCCTAAGTCACCTATTACATATTGTTTGCTATTGCTATCAAAAAAAATATTTTCAGGCTTGATGTCTCTGTGAATTATTTGATTGGAGTGCAAATAATTCAAGCCGTTCGCTAAACATACAAATAGTTCCCATGTTTTTCTTGATCTTTCATTCTCATTCAACTCAGCAACATTTCCTTCTAATTTCAAAGTGCCATCATAATATTTCATTATAATGATACAAAAATCATCATCGCCTAATGCGACATTGTCAAAGTGATATGAGCGAGCTATATTTTTTTGCGAAGGTATTTGTGCAGCACAGAAATATTCATCTTTAAATCTATTTAGTTTTGATTCCTCTTTTTGCTTCAAGAACTTTATTGCAAAGTCCATGCTCCCTTTCTTGAAATGAAAAACAAAGCTATTACCGCCTTCACCTAGACTTTTCACGTACTCGAAGCAACCAATATTCGTTTGCAACGTTTTTTGACTATTAAGTGTCTTATTTAAACTCATTCGTATACTCTTGAATTCTCTGTTGTGAAAGCTCAATATTGAAGCCTAACATTTATATATTGTGCATGCGCAATTTGTCATTCATTAAATGGCAGCATTTTCTTTCGCAATCATTTAATAAATAAAATATTTTCACCAAAAAATAGCAGTAAAAGGCAAAAACAAAGTAAGC
>Ga0207897_100363_pt1 | contig 16090 bp, 16 predicted proteins | sample LinPmetageLP42_FD_184054 | JGI IMG/M metagenome (GOLD analysis project Ga0207897, IMG submission 184054) | Marine viral communities from the Pacific Ocean - LP-42 (SPAdes) | ecosystem: Environmental > Aquatic > Marine > Oceanic | place: Pacific Ocean | collected 2010-08-27
GATCCCTGCAAGCGTAGTTCCAAAAATCTTACCCAATAAAAGTTTCATTGGTTTTACTGAAGAAATGATAACCTCAATAATCCTGCTGGTTTTTTCTTCAATAACGCTTCTCATGATCATGTTTCCATAAATAATGATAAACATGAACAACAAATAACCAGCTGCACCCCCAAAACCTAGCTTTAACCCAGCCCCTAGTTTTGAAGTCTCTTTCCCTTTATATGTTTCTTGATTGGTATCCACTTTAATTCGCAAGGCTTCAATTTCAGAAGCATCAATACCCGCTTCTTTCAACTTTAATGTATTTACCTTTTCTTCAATAACATCTTCTATCGTACTTATTGTGGATAGCGATGGAGAGTCTTCAGAATAAAAAGTGATGCTTTTTGCGAAGGCGTCAATGGTTTCGGTTTTTGGAATATACAACAGTCCATATATTTCTTCGGCTTCGGAAGTCTCTTTGGCTTCATCTAAAGAGACACCGCTTATTCTTTCATAGCGTATCGATTCGGTATCCTGAAAGTCTTCAGAAAACATTCCGCTTTCATCTAAAACAGAAATGGTGCGAACATCACTACTGTTTAAATTTGACAAATACGCAACTAAGGTGAAAATCCCGGCGAAGATCAACGGACTTAAAAAAGTCATGATGATGAAGGACTTGTTGCGTACTTTATTTAAGTATTCGCGCTTTATGATGAGGGAAAGGTGGTTCATATCTTAACTATTAGTTGTTGGCTATGGTTTCAATAAAAATATCGTTGGCAGAAGGGATTACCTCTTTAAAATGAGTAAGCTGTCCCTGCGAAGTTAAAAAACTAACCAAATCGTTAGCTGATGCGCCTTCAGCAATCTGAACTTTATATTGCAGCTCGTTGTTGATCGTCTTAAAGTGAACTGGAGAGACTTCAAACTTCTCTTTTAAAATCGCCGAAACCTTAGCATGGTCTGCTGTTACTAAACCAACCTCGAAGGTATTGTTCTTGTAAGCGCGTTTAATATCGATTAATTTTCCGTCTAAAATTTTGTTTCCCTTATGGATCAGTGCTATATGGTCGCACATTTCTTCTACAGATTCCATACGGTGGGTTGAAAAGATGATCGTTGCTCCATTTTCACGTAGCCGTAGGATTTCATCTTTTATCAAGTTTGCATTAATAGGGTCGAATCCACTAAAAGGTTCATCAAAAATAAGGAGTTTGGGTTCGTGCAATACGGTCACCACAAATTGAATTTTTTGTGCCATCCCTTTAGAAAGTTCCTGTATTTTTTTATTCCACCAATCTCCAATATCAAGACGGTCAAACCAATACAACAATCTCTTTTTTGCTTCGGTTTTCGAAAGTCCTTTAAGTTGTGCCAGGTATAATGCCTGTTCTCCCACTTTCATCGTCTTATAAAGACCGCGTTCTTCGGGAAGATAACCTATGTCCTTTACATGATGTTGCTGTAAAGCCTCACCATCTAAGGTAACCGTGCCCGAGTCTGGCATCGTTATTTGATTTATCACACGAATTAAAGTCGTTTTTCCAGCGCCATTGGGACCTAAAAGGCCAAACACGCTTCCTTTGGGCACTTCGATCGTGACATCATTTAAAGCTTTAAAGTCTCCGTAGTTTTTTGAAACATTTTGAGCTACTAGTAGTTTTTCCATAGTTAGTTTTAATAAAACAAAGGTATATTTTTAAGCCAAGAATGCATTATACATGCAATATTATGTTAGTAACAAACCCAACGATTACGTTACAGATAATTTGAAAAAATAAAAAGCTTTAAAAAAGTGGAAATTGGTTAAAAACAAAACCCACCCTCTATAATGAAATGAAGGGTGGGAAAAAAAATTGCTATGAAAAAGAAAAATTATCGCTTTTAAACGATACTCAAATATAGAATAATTTTTTAAATAATTAACAAATAGTTAAGAAAACATATCTTTTACTTTTTCAAAGAACGATTTATCTTCTTTTTCCGGCTTTGGAGTGAAGTGTTCATCGTTCATCATTTTTTCAAAAAAATCTTTTTGTTCTTTGTTTAATTCTTTAGGGGTCCATACGTTGATGTGCACTAGCAAGTCACCACTGCCATACCCATTAATACTAGGTATTCCTTTATTTCGTAAACGTAAAATTTTACCGCTCTGAACGCCACTATCAACCTTAATTCTAACCTTACCTGTCACCGTATCAATTTCCTTGGAAGTACCAAGTGCAGCTTCAGAAAAATTAATGTACAGATCATAGTGTAAATTATCACCTTCGCGCTGTAAACTTTCGTGGGGTTTTTCTTCAATCGCTACCAAAAGATCTCCAGGAATACCATTTCCTGGTGCATCATTACCTTTACCAGTAACTTTAAGCTGCATACCATCAACCACTCCTGCAGGGATTTTGATAGATACCGTTTCTTCTGTGGTCAACATCCCGTTAGCATCAGCATTTTCAGGTTTTTTATCAATAGTCTGACCGCTACCGCCACATGTACTGCAAGTAGCCGAGGTTTGCATGCGTCCTAAAATCGTATTTTGTATACGCGTTACCTGTCCTTGTCCATTACAGGTGGTACAAGTCTTATAGCTAGTACCTTGAGCTACTTTTTTACGCTTAACTTTAATCTTTTTCTCTACGCCGTTGGCTATTTCTTCTAGACTTAACTTTAAGCGTACCCTAAGATTACTTCCTTTAATGGTCCTGCTACGACCACCGCCGCCAAAGCCACTAAATCCACCGCCACCGTTAAATGCACCACCAAAGATATCTCCAAATTGGCTAAATATGTCATCCATATTCATACCTCCGCCGCCAAAACCACCGCCGCCACCGGCCTCAAATGCCTTATGACCATATTGATCATAACGTGCTTTCTTATTCGGGTCGCTCAACACTTCGTAAGCTTCTGCTGCTTTCTTAAATTTTTCTTCGGCAGTAGTATCACCCGGGTTTTTATCTGGGTGGAACTCTATCGCTTTTTTACGATATCCCTTTTTTATTTCGGCTGCAGTAGCATTTTTAGAAATGCCCAATAACTCATAATAATCCTCTTTCATATATATCTCCCTTATTGACGGGTGCTTTTTATTTATTGTCCTATCACAACTTTTGGATAGCGTATAATTTTATCTCCTAAGGTATATCCCTTTTCGATGACGTCTATGATCTTACCTTTTAAATCATCACTCGGAGCAGGAATCTGAGTAATCGCTTCATGGATTTCGGCATCAAATGTTTCCCCTTGTTGTGTGTCAATTGGATTTAATCCTTTTGATTTTAGTGTTTCTCTAAACTTATTGTTTATTAAAAGCACTCCTTTAAAGAGATCGTCGTCATCAGATTTCTCAATTTCTTTTAGCGCTCTATCAAAATCATCCATTATTGGTAACATTGATTCTACCACTTCCCTACCAGCAGTCTTGAACATTTCGATACGTTCTTTGCTGGTTCGCTTTTTATAATTTTCAAATTCTGCAAAAAGACGAAGAAATTTATCACGTTCCGCATTCAATTCATGCTGCAATGATTCTACAGGATCAATTTCTTCTTTTTTATCTTCCTTCTGCTTTTTCTCCTTAACAGCTTTTTCTTGTTCCATTACCACCTCTTCGGCAGCAATTTCTTCTATTTCTTGATTTTTATCTTTCTTGCTCATGAATGAGTTCTCTTTTATTTTTTCTGAAAGGAGCAAAAGTACTGCCATTTCAATCAAAATGTCAAAATGTCACGCCCTTATTTTAATATTTATTTAAGAGGTTTCTAACTAGCGATGAATACTTTTGCAACTTTAATCAACTAAATAAGATACGAATGAAAAAATTACTTTTAAATGTTGCGATGATTGCCATTGTGGCAACAGCTTTTACTTCCTGTAAAGATGGAAAAAAAGACGCCACGACTGGTGAAGATAAAGATGCAGTCGAAGCTACCGATAGCGCTATAGATTACAAGGTAAATACCGAAACTTCTGTGATTAACTGGATGGGCGAAAAACCAACAGGGACACACACAGGAACGATTAAACTATCAAATGGTACCCTAGCCGTGAACAATAAAATGATTGAAGCCGGAAAATTCAATATCGATATGAACAGTATCGAAAACCAAGATCTAGAAGGAGAAGCGAAAGCCAACTTAGAATCACACCTAAAAGGCACTGTAGAAGGTAAAGAAGGAGACTTCTTTAATGTGAATAAATATCCAGATGCTACTTTTGAACTTACCGGTGTTACTACAGAAAACGGAAAAACTATGGTAAATGGTAATTTGACAATGAAAGAAAAGACTAACAATATTTCATTTCCTGCCGCAGTAACTTTTGAAGGCGACAACATGACCTTAAAAAGTGAAAAATTTATGATTGACAGAACAAAGTGGGACGTTAATTATGGTTCTAAAAGTCTTTTTGACAATTTAGGTGATAAATTTATTAGCGATAATATCGAATTACAGATAGAATTACAGGCAAAAAACATGTAATCTTAGGCTTAATTGAACACATAGAAAAGCAGCTCTCGGGCTGCTTTTTTTATTTTAGTAAATCTCTTAATGCGCTTTCAATATTGTAAAATTTGAATTTGAACCCGTGCTGCTCAATTTTTCTAGAGCTTACTAATTGCCCTTCTAAAACAAGAATGGCCATTTCGCCCAATACAAGTTTTAACGCAAACCCTGGAACATTGGGCAACCACAACATTTTATCCAGAATAGCTGCAATCTCTTGAGTCATTTTTTTATTGGTTACTGGCGTTGGCGCAACGGCATTTACGATCCCATCTATCCTATCATGTAGTACTTTTAGGTAAATACACGAAATATCATGCAGGTGTATCCAGGATTGCCATTGGTCACCACTTCCTAAGGGAGCTCCCATATTTACTTTAATAGGTTTAACAATTTTGCTAAGAGCACTGCCTTCTTCGGCCAATACAACTCCAGTTCGTACTTTCGTAACTTCTATACCGAGTGACTTAAATTGATCTGCAGCCGCTTCCCAGAATATAACTACCTCAGCTAAAAAAGAGTCATCTACCGCTTCATCCTCTTCGGTATATAATTTGGTTTTATGGTTTGGATAGATACTAATCCCGCTAGCAGAGATGTAATGCCCTACTTTATGTGGTAATTTTTGTAGTGTTTTAAATATCAGATTTGCTGTTTCAGTGCGACTATCAAGGATTATTTTTTTATAGTCATCTGTCCATCGTTCGGCAATAGAAGCCCCTGCCAGATTTATAATTGCTGTGACACCGTCAAAAGCTTTTTCATCAATCTCGCCTTTAGCTGGGTCCCAGTAAAAGCCCTTGTAGTTCTTTTTATTCTCAATTTTGTCTTTGCTCGTAGTTAAATAGTGCACAGTCATTTTCTCCTCTATACAATCTTCACTCAACCTGCTACCTATAAGACCAGTAGCTCCTGCTATCAATACTTTCATTTTTCTTTTCTTTTCATTGAAAAGATACAGGATATCTTATGTCTAACAAACTGTTTAACGCAAGATTAGCACATATGGAATTATAACTATCTTTTTGAAATTTTGGAGGCCCCCTTTAGTTTTCACCCGGTTTGGCGGCACGTAACATTTCTCGTTTTCCAGGAGGTCCAGGAAGTCGCTCCACTATAAAACCAACCGCTTGCATAGCTCTCCTCACACTACCTTTTGCTGCGTACGTAACAAGCACGCCCTTAGGCAAAAGGGCTTTATACATAATAGTAAAAATATCTTCAGTCCATAGATCAGGTTGTACCCTTGCTCCAAAAGCATCAAAATAAATAAGATGAAAGGCTTCTACCGCTTTAATTTCTGAAAAGAATTTCTTTTGCTTTGTTAATTGAAAGTTTTCACTAATTTCTGAAGGGTCTTCCCAAGAACTTTCATGCAATTTTTGAAAAAGGCCTGTATATTCTCCTAAGAGCGAGGCGTAATTTAATTTTGAAATTTCTGAAACACTTATCGGATACGCTTCAACACCAGTATACTCGATTTTTACGGAAAGGTTATTCGCCTCCAATAATGTCAAAAAAGCATTTAGCCCCGTACCAAAACCGATTTCAAGAATGGCCAAAGGGACTTGGACATCTTTACTTTTTTGAGATAGAAAATGATGTAAACCTGTTTTTATAAAAACGTGCTTCGCTTCGGCAATGGCACCATGCTTAGAGTGATATTGTTCATTCCACTCGGGTATATGAATGGTTACAGAGCCATCACCTGTGGTAAGCATTTCACGTTTCAAAACTATAATTTTTCTTCTAAGAGTACTCCGTTAGAGATAAAAGATAATGTTCTTTTTGGTTCGGAGATGGCGGCAACTTCTTCTTTAGATTTCCCTGCATCTTCGGCATAATGACGTTGGTCATCCACACTCATTTCCTCAACAAACGCTTTCCCTTCAACAATTACGGTCTCACCATCAATGTCTTTTGGCATAAAAAAGCCGTAGTCCTTAAACTTCACCATCGCCTCTTGCTCCCCCATATCGAGCTTCATCCAGCATCCTTTGCTTTGACATACCTCATTTACTTTGGTTACAAACTTAACAGCGACGGTATCACCTGGCTTTAGGTTTTCATATTTAGCCATCATCTCTTCTTTGGACATCACTTCTTTATCTGTAATTTTATCTCCAAAAGATTGATATGCCAATGATTCTGCCGTATTAATTTCTTCAGCAGTTTCAGTTACTTCTTTGTTTGTGTTCTGCTTGCATGATACTGCAACAAAAGCGATTGCTATAAAATAAAAAAATGTTTTCATAGAGTTGATTCGAAAAGTTTATAATAATTTAATATACTGCAATTTTATGGTTTTTTTTCGTTTTTTATGGGCATTTTTTTGAGTAAATTTACAGTCTAACATAAAAAACGAGATGAGTCTTACTACACAGCAAAACATATCGGTTACTCAAATACCTAAATCAAATATTTCTGAAGTTGATTTTAATAATCTAACCTTTGGAAACACATTTTCAGACCATATGTTTGAATGTGATTTTAAAGACGGAAAATGGCAAAATGCTGAAATAAGACCGTATGGCCCTCTAACCATATCGCCTGCTGCTAAAGTTTTCCATTATGGGCAGGCTGTTTTTGAAGGGATGAAAGCCTATAAAGACGATAGTGGAAATTCCTTTTTATTTAGACCCGAACAGAATTTTGAGCGCATCAATAAATCTTCAGAAAGAATGGCAATGCCAGCCTTCCCTAAAGAACTCTTTTTTGAAGCATTAGAGAAAATGCTTAAAATGGATGATGCGTGGATAAAGCCCGGTCTTGGAAATTCATTATACATACGCCCTTTTGTAATTGCTACACAAGTGGGTGTTTCTGCGTCTCCTTCTAATGAATATAAGTTCATGATCCTTATGTCGCCTGCACAAGCATATTACACAGGAGATGTGAAAGTAGTTATCGCTGAGCAGTACAGTAGATCTGCCGATGGCGGAGTAGGTTTTGCAAAAGCGGCGGGAAATTATGGTGCACAGTTTTTCCCTACCAATTTAGCCAGAGAAAAAGGATTTCAACAAGTGATTTGGACCGATGCCAATGAGCATAAATACCTGGAAGAAGCGGGTACCATGAATGTCTTTTTTCGAATTAACGACACCTTACTTACGGCTCCCACAGGTGATAGAATTTTAGATGGTGTAACTAGAAAAAGTGTGATTGCACTCGCTGAACGCGACAATATTAAAGTTGAAGTTCGCCCTTTACTGGTTTCTGAAGTTGTAGCAGCAGCCAAAAATGGTTCGCTAAAAGAAATATTCGGAGCTGGAACAGCAGCCGTAATTAGCCCTGTGAGCGCTTTTAGCTATAAAGACGTGACCTACGATATTCCTTCAAATAATCATGAGTATGCTACAAAACTCAAGAAACAATTGATGGAAATACAGCACAATCTAGCCGAAGACCCTTTTGGGTGGCGCTATCCGCTTTCATAATTTTATCTTTCTGATTATCAGGCAAAAGCATTTAATCTTCTAAAAAATATTTGTTTTTTAATATTTCCATCGTTAGCTTAGGGGTGTTATTGCACGCCCAATGCTTATGTAAATGCTCAAATTTTTTGGGCTCTTTTTTCGGTTGTATTTGTGAGCGGTTATGCAGTAGCAAGCACGTAAAATCCGCCTCCCATGAAAAAAATAGTACTTCTATTTTTGCTCCTTCTCCCCCATATTGTATTCTCCCAAAACCGACTTATTGATAGCCTAAAAAAAGAACTGGCACAACCAGCGCTCGACAGAGCACAGCAGGCAAAACTGAATTTAAAAATTGCCTCCCGTCTTAATTCTATGCGGAATAAGAAGGCAAGAGTATATGCTAAAAATGCTTTAGATATTTCAGAAAGTATCGACTCCACTAAATTGTATTATAGTGCCTTGCTGGAAATGGCCAACTATACTAAAAATCATGGGAACAGTGATAGCGTTCTACCCACTTTAAAACGGGTAGAATCATACGCTGAGCAAAGCCATAACGTAAAACTTTTAATGCGAACTTATAGCGGGTATTCGAGTTTTTACATGACCACGCGACAAAATGAAAAAGCATTACCGTTTGCACTTAAATCTGTCGAGTTGGCAGAAAGTAATAAAGAAAAGTTTCATGCCTACATGGGCATGGCTTTCCTTTATAGCAACATGAGAGATTTTAAAAAAGCAAGTGAGCAAGCAATGTTGGCATATGAACCTGCTGTCAATCTTGGAGATCCCAAAAGAGAAACTTCGCTATTGACCTTCTTAGGTTCTACTCACATGCGACTACGTGAAACCGAAATTGCTGAAGATTACTTACATCAAGCTATAAAATTAGGACGAAAAACAGATAATCTTAGAGAAGTAATACGGGCCTATAACGACCTAGGTTCTATTGCCATGAACACTCAACAGGATACGCTAAAAGCAATATCGTTTTTTGAAGAAGGGCTTAAGATAGCAAACCAAGTAGGAGACAACCGTTTAAAAAATTACAGTACCATGATGCTGGGTAGGATCTACGTAGACTACGGAAAAGAAAAAGAAGGCATGTCCCTATTAAAAAATGCATACCGCGATGCCATGGCAATAGACAACCTAGATTATGCAGCACAGATCGCCATGACAATAGCCAGACATTATGAAGAAACACTACAAAAACCCGATTCGGCCCTGCACTGGAATAAACAATTTAACGCACTAAAAGATTCTATAACAAACTTAAAAAAGATAGAAAAATTTAAAATTATTGAGACCGAATATGATGTCGCAAAAAAAGATGAACAAAACGAGGAGCTACAAACAGAATTGGAAGCCAAGCGAAAAGAACAAATACGTTTACTAGTTGTGGGTGCTGTGATCTTATTAGTGGTATTGTTGATAGGATATTTAATTTTTAAAAACGCCAAGAGAAAGCAACAGTTATTAGAAAAAGAACGTGATTTAGAAAAAAAGGAAACAGATCGTAAATTAAAAGAACAGGAATTAGCTACTATAGATGCCATCATTCAAGGACAGGAAAAAGAACGCGAACGGATTGCCGCAGACTTGCACGATAATATAGGCGCTAATTTAGCCGCTGCTAAACTTCAATTCAAGCATCTTTCTCAGAATAGGGATAGTGAAGAAAATTATGATGCACTGTTTGCGAGAACCGAGCAACTACTGGATGAAACCTATGAAGAAGTGCGCGCCTTGGCTCACAGAAAAAACAGCGGCGTTTTTGCTACAAAAGGATTACTCCCCGCGGTACAGAAATTAACGACAAACTCTTCCTTTAGCAGCAACCTTAAAGTAGAACTTACAGAGTTTGGCTTAAATGAACGATTGGATAACGCTTTTGAAATTACTATTTTCAGGATTTTACAGGAACTGGTTACTAACATTATTAAGCATGCCGAAGCCAGTGAGGCAAACATTTCGATTACCAAACATGATAATTATATAAACATCATTGTAGAGGATAATGGAAAAGGCTTTAATACCAGCGAGATAGTTCGTGCGTCCGAAGAAACTGACGGAATGGGACTTCTAAGCGTTAAAAAACGCGTGCAACATTTAAATGGCACCTTTGAATTAGAATCCCATCAAGGTCGCGGAACACAAATTTATATTGATATCCCGTTACAACAAGCCGTTTAAAATCAACCTTGCTTGTCAAGTATTTTTTGGATGTTTGGCTTAAAATAATTCGGTCCTTTTAAGACTTTCCCATCCTCCCGATAAATAGGTTTGCCATCGGCACCTAATTTACTCATATTGCTGCGCTGAATTTCATTAAACACTTCCTCAATTTTATGCTGCATCCCATGCTCGATGATTGTACCACAAAGAATGTACAGCATGTCCCCCAAGGCATCTGCCACTTCTACCAAATCATTATTATTAGCGGCTTCTAGGTATTCTTCATTTTCTTCGCGCATTAATTCGTAACGCAAAAGATTCTTCTTTATACCCAAATCTGCGATGGGATTTTCTTGTATTCCTAAACCAAAAGCAGAATGGAATTTATGAACGGAGTCTATTTTGTTTTTCATATTTATTCCCTGCGAAGAGGGATCTTTTTAAGGTTAAACTAAATTGATATGTAAGTTGTATTTTTGCTTTCTCAAAACTACAAATTTATGTTTAGTACCAACCAATTAATTTTTGCAGTCCTCTTTTTCATTGCTTTTGTAGTGGTCATGATTTTTAGCTACCGAAAAGATAAAAAGCTACATAAAAAATACTACAAAGGATCTCTTTGGATTTTAGTTGGATTTTTAGTTTTTGTAGGCATCCTTCTACTGGTAAAAATTTTACTAAAAGGTTAATTTACTTTCTATTACATACATAAAAATTGTCGGCGCTACAATTTTTAATTTAAGTTTCTTCGTTATACATTAGAGGAATATACCCAGTATTGGGTATGTTTTTATAGGTTTTTGAAACCTATTTTTGAGCTTTAAACTCGCTTTATGAAAAATCTATTACTTCTTTTAGCAATAATAGCAATCGCTGTAATGAGCTACTTCTTATTTGTGAACCCTTCCTGTCATGGTTGTAAACTGGATACCCCCATTGAAGATAGCTTTCCAAAAGATTTAGATCTAAGTTTAAAATTTGATTGTTCTTCGGAAGAATTTCAACCTTTACACCTCGACCTAATTAACTCTTTTGGAATTTTTGGTAAACCAAAAATGCAGCAAAACAGCACCAAAATGGATATAGAGCTAATCATTATAGAGGTTGGAACTTGTAAGCGTTATGCTATTGATTCTGCTGTTATGAATGAAGAAGATTCTAGAAGTAATGAAATAACCATTGATTTCGTTATTGATGAGTATACCGAACAATTAAAGGCTAAAAAATCTATCACCATTCCCGTAGAAGTCGGTCGCATTATAGATATGCACATACTATCCCCTAAATTTCCCGAGCTAGAATCCAAAAAGACTGATTCTCTTATTGCGCAGGATGATTTTGTTTATTACCCTCCTAGGATTTGCAAAGCAAAAATAATTAACGGTTATGGCTCGAGACTTTCAACAACGCCAGATTCTTTAAAGACTTTAACGCTAGAAGCTATTAATTGAAAATAATTGTTTTCTTATCGTTGGTGTTAACTGGTTTAACACAAAGTTATAGTCAAAATAGCCATGATGCTATTTTAGACAATTTAAATGCGTCTAATTTTAGGATCGCAGACTCTTTAATTGATGTAATGCCCTCATCAAAAAAGAAATCTATTCTAGCATGGCAATTAAATTTTCTTGTAAACGGAAAAGCAGATTTAACGAGCCCGAAAATTTCAGAAGATTCAGATCCATTAACGATATTGTATATTCTCCAAAAAGGGGATATAGCTCTTAAAGCTGAAAATGACAACCAAGTTGCGTTTGAAGCCTACCGAAATGCCTTTATAAAAGCACAGAAAACAAAAGATGTAAGTTTAATAAAGTTTTCTTTGTATAAGATCAATAAGTTATTATACCCAAACCCAGAATTATCAAACTTACTTAATGATTATGTGAAGGAATTTGCATCGTATAGAGCTAACGCTAACGACTCAGCATATTATGATTATTATTATTACGTTATAAAATCTCTCAAAGAGCAAAAAGAGCAAATTGCTTTTCATAAAACCACTTTGAAACAAGTCGCAGAAGCTGATATCCCATATATTAAAGGAAAGACCAATCAAATGATCGGAATTCAGTTTGATCATTATCTGAAAAATAAAGATAGCGCGATACACTATTACAAAATCGCTTTAGAGAATTTTGAAAAAGTGACAGGTATAAATGGTAAGTTTGGTCTATTTGGGGCATACAATAACCTTGGTGTATCTTTTGGTGAATCGGGTAATTTTCAAAAAGCGATCTCTTATTTTAATAAAGCCAAGCAACATATTGATGACGATCTACATAAAAAGTCCTATTTATATCTTGCCATATCACAAGCATATAACCAAGCAAAAAATAAAGACAGTGCCTATTATTATCTTGAAGCGCATAGAAAGTCTGTTGAAGAATTAAAAGATCATGAATCTGCTGTCGCCTTAGAAGCTATTGAAACCAAATATCAAACGGCCGAAAAAGAAAAACAAATTCTTGTTGAACAAGGCAAAAAGGAACGCAATAGTAATATTGCCATAGGACTTGGAAGTGGTTTAATAGCTGTGATTATCATTGGTTTTTTGGCCTACAAAAACACCAAAAAAAAGAAAGACATCGCCGAAAAACAACGAGAAATAGAAATCAATAAAACCGAAAAAATCCTTAAAGAACAAGAAATAAACACCATCGATGCCATGATTTCTGGACAAGAAAAAGAACGGCAACGTCTGGCGAGTGATTTACACGATAGTGTGGGTGCTACCCTTGCTGCTGCCAGACTTCAGTTTGAGCATCTCCATAAAAATAGAGATAAAGGCGCACAAACAAACGAGCTCTTTGACAAAACCAGCAAGCTTCTTGAAGATGCCTATACCGAAGTACGTACGATGTCACATATAAAAAACAGTGGTGTGATCGCAAAGCAAGGCTTGTTACCTGCGGTACAAAAATTAGCGCGAAATGCTTCGGTTACTTCTGCGTTAAATATAGAAGTACAAGATTTTGGTTTAAATGAACGGTTAGAAAATACGTTAGAAATTTCGGTATTCAGAATTCTTCAGGAACTGGTCACTAACATAATTAAACATGCAGAGGCTTCTGAAGCGAGCATTGCAATAACCCAACACGAAGAATCATTGAGTATTATTGTAGAAGACAACGGTAAAGGGTTTACACCCCTACAAATTCAGAAAAAAGAAGGCATGGGCCTCAACAGCATAGAAAGGCGCATTGAACATATAGAAGGCACGATGGAAATTGATTCAACTCCAGGAAAAGGCACTTCTATTTTAATAGATATTCCATTATGATAACAGTAGCAGTCGCCGAAGATCACCAATCGTTAGTTGATGGCATCAACTTATTACTTAAGTACGAAGAAGATATTTCTATCATAGGCATGGCCAACGACGGAGAAGAATTACTGGACGTGGTACGACGGAAAAAGCCTCAAGTGGTTCTTACAGATATTAAAATGCCAAAGATCGATGGGATTGCGGCCACAAAATTAATCAAGAAAGAATTTCCAGAAATAAAAATCATCGCCTTCAGTATGTTTGATCAAGAGGAAGCAGTGCGGCAAATGATTGGGGCCGGTGCATCAGGCTATTTGCTCAAAAACTCTCCCTTAGAAGATGTCCTAAAGGCAATACGGGAGGTTGCTAACGGCAATACTTTTTATGATAGCTCCATAGACGTGTCCTTTTTAAAAGAAGATACGAACACAGCTCCTAAAAAAACACTTCTATCAAAAAGCGAGCGGGAGATATTAACACTTGTAGGCGAAGGAAAGGCGTCCAGCGAAATTGCTGCCGTACGTTTTACATCGGTCTCTACCGTAGAGAAACACCGCAAAAATATGATACGAAAATTAGGGCTTTCTGGTAAAGGAGAACTCCTGCGGTATGCCCTCGAAAAAAAATATGATTTCTAAGTAAGTCACTACGTATCAATACGTAAAAAATACCCGTTACTGGGTATTTTTTTTTGCTTTAAACTGAAATACTTTTATCCTATGAACCCGTACAATAAGATAAAGACGTATGTAAATGATATTGAAAAAGACTCTAAAAATTTAGATCTGGACCAAACAATTAAGATGCTGGAAGCGGTTAAAGAAATTTCTCAAAGCAAAGAACTTATCGAGAAGGTAATATGTCTTGTCCTACGCATAGAAAACGAAAAAAAGAACGTTAAAAATTTAACTGACAGAGAAGAACAGATTTACATTCTTGTGGGTCATGGATTTACATCAATTGAAATTTCTAAAATATTAGTGATTAGCCAATCAACAGTAGCAACACACAGAAAGAATATCATTAAAAAACTCAAGCTTAATGGTACGGGACAATTACGAAACATGGCCTATCGCTATACACAAGAAAAGGAATTGTTGTCTCACACTTAAAATACCCGTTATTGGGTATTTCCCGCTTTTTTCAACACTTCTATTTTTATCATTAATCTAAAAACCAATTATTTTTATGAAAATCTCAACGATATATGTAGCAATTATTTTTTGTACACTAATGCTAGCACAGACAAATGCCCAAGAAACCATTAATGGTAATGTAGCAGTTGAAAAAAGTATCAAACCACTGCGGATAGGCGTTAAAATAGGTACCCCTGGGGTGCTCACACTTAACGCAGAATATGTAACACCGTTATTAGACAACAGGATCGCACCCTTTATAGACTATCTCTCCTTAAAATATGATACAGACGACACAGAGGTTTCTTACAATAATTTTGAGATAGGAAGCAATGTGTACCTCAGCGATGCAGGAAAAGGATTATACGCCGGTGTGAGTTACTTTTCTACAAAAAGTAAAGGAACATTTTTAGAAACAGATTTTGACAGTGGCTCCTATACTGGAAAAGCAGATCTTAATTTTAATACGTTGAATTTAAAGCTGGGGGCGAAATTAGGTCGCGTATTTTATTTTAGGATTGAAGTAGGATATGGCTTCGGAAAAATACCACAAAGTGTGACCGTTAGAAGCACCGAAACAAATGAGACTTCTACAGAAGAATTCCCTGAAATATTCGGCTATTCAGAAAATGGTGTGCTGCTCTTTAATATCGGATTTGGGTTTGCATTCCTATAATTTTAAATATACCCACTACTGGGTATTTTAAACCAATATTGATACCCATAGATTTGAGACATAACTAAAACACGTAAAAATGAAAACTAAATTATTTTTTCTCGCATTCTTATTTACTGGCCTTATGGTCGCAAACCCCTCAACTATATCTTCAATAGAGGATGTTGGTAAAAAGAAAATTGAATTGGGAACGTCAGAAGCCGATGCAGAAATCTACATCAATGGTAAAATGATAGGTAAGGGAAGTACTGTGGTTACCGTGCCTAAAAATGATTGTGTAACGGTGATTGCAAAAAAAGTAGGTTTCCTAACAGAACGTATCGAATTCTGTAACAAGAAAAAGATGACAGATCCACCGAAGACCTATTACATAGAGATGAAGCGAGATGATGCCTATGATGCTTCTATCCAGACTGATATTGCAAATATAGATATCGAAGTGAAAGCAGGATCTATGGATAAGGATGCCGCATGGAAACTTATTAATCAAATTGTACTTTCTTACATAGATGTAATTGAAATGACCGATAAAGAAACGGGCTATTTGAGAACTGCTTGGTCATTAAAGACGTTTCGTCAAAATACGGTGCGTACTCGTCTTATTGTAAAAGAAACATCAGTAGAACCATTAGTGTTTAAAATAAAATTAGTGAGCGAAGCTTCTGGTAAGGCAATGACCAGTGTAAAAAGCGACGAACTTTACAAGGAATGGGATCGTGTGTTAAGAAGTTACTCTAACGTTGTAGGGGAATTTCAAGCACGTGTGAAATAAGAAAAAGCTTTTCAACTAACTAGCTTTATTATGAAAAAATGCCTCTCAAAATAATTGAGAGGCATTTTTAATATCCCCAGTAGTGGGTATGTTTTTGCAACAGCAACTAAATTACTTTTACTCCCTAATGTTTATGTTACTTTTTTTTTTGAAT
>Ga0207897_100366_pt1 | contig 15990 bp, 11 predicted proteins | sample LinPmetageLP42_FD_184054 | JGI IMG/M metagenome (GOLD analysis project Ga0207897, IMG submission 184054) | Marine viral communities from the Pacific Ocean - LP-42 (SPAdes) | ecosystem: Environmental > Aquatic > Marine > Oceanic | place: Pacific Ocean | collected 2010-08-27
CCTTTAATCCAATTAAATAAGATTACAGCTTCAATGAAGGGTAATTATTATGCAAAGGTTGAAGGTTTTAATCCTGGTCATTCTGCAAAAGATCGTATCGCATTACATATTATTGAAGAAGCGGAGAAAAAAGGAATCCTAAAATCTGGCGACACTATTATAGAAACAACGAGTGGTAATACTGGTTTTAGTATTGCTATGGTGAGTATTATAAAGGGATATAAATGTATTTTAGCGGTAAGCTCAAAATCTTCTCCAGATAAAATTGACATGCTAAAGACCATGGGTGCCAAGGTATATGTTTGCCCGGCACATGTTAAAGCAGACGATCCTCGCTCGTATTATGAAGTAGCAAAACGACTTCATAAAGAAACTCCAGGATCTGTTTATATCAACCAATATTTTAATGCGTTAAATATGGAGGCACACTATGTTTCCACAGGGCCTGAAATATGGGAACAGACTAATGGACAGATTACCCACCTTGTTGCGTGTAGCGGAACAGGGGGTACCATTTCTGGTACAGCACGGTTTTTAAAAGAACAAAATCCAGCAATTAGGATCATTGGTATTGATGCCTATGGTTCGGTATTACAGAAATACCATGAAACAAGAGAATTTGATGCCAACGAGATTTATCCGTACCGAATAGAAGGGTTGGGTAAAAACTTGATACCGACAGCTACAGATTTTGACGCGATTGATGAATTTGTAAAGGTTACAGACGAAAGTAGCGCACACACCGCAAGAGAAATTGCTAAAACTGAAGGATTGTTCGTAGGCTACACCAGTGGCGCAGCCATGCAAGGGTTAAAGCAACTGGAAGAAGAAGGTGAGTTCACAGAAGACAGCAATATTGTAGTCATCTTCCCTGACCACGGATCCCGTTATATGAGTAAAATTTATAACGACGAATGGATGGAACAACAAGGATTCTTAGACATTGAAACTGTAAAGGAAGACGGCATTTCCTATATAAAATAAAGGCATTAAATAGTTAACGGATCCCGATATCATGTTTGGTATCGGGATTTTTTTATTTGAGATATAATGATTTGAACATTTGATGTTGATAAATTGAGTGCTGAGTTTTAGAAATTTATTGCAATCCTACTTTATTTGAGTACTTTTGCGGCTTATAAATAAACTATTGACTATAGATGAAGGATTTATTTGATAAGATTTATAAAGACAAAGGACCTTTAGGTAAATGGGCGGAGCAGGCAGAAGGATACTTTGTATTCCCTAAATTAGAAGGTGAGATAGGAAACCGAATGCGTTTTAATGGCAAAGAGGTAATTACCTGGAGTGTGAATGACTATTTAGGACTTGCCAATCATCCAGAAGTACGTAAAGTGGATGCCGAAGCAGGAGCAAAATATGGGTCAGCATACCCTATGGGAGCTCGTATGATGAGTGGACATACAGATATGCATGAGCAGTTGGAGAATGAATTGGCAACTTTTGTAGATAAAGAGGCGGCGTACCTGTTAAATTTTGGATATCAAGGAATGGTGTCTACCATAGATGCATTGGTTTCTAAAGACGATGTGATTGTTTATGATGTAGATGCACACGCATGTATTATCGATGGCGTACGATTGCATTTGGGGCAACGTTTCACGTACAAGCATAACGATATGGAAAGTATCGAGAAAAACTTGCAACGTGCTACTAAAATGGCCGAAAAGACTGGCGGAGGTATTCTTTTAATATCTGAAGGTGTTTTTGGAATGCGAGGCGAACAAGGAAAACTAAAAGAAATTGTAGCCCTTAAGAAAAAATTTAACTTCAGATTATTTGTTGATGATGCCCATGGTTTTGGAACGCTAGGTAAAACTGGTGCTGGAGCAGGTGAGGAGCAAGGAGTACAGGCAGATATCGATGTGTATTTTGCCACGTTTGCGAAATCGATGGCAAGTACCGGTGCTTTTATTGCGGCTGACCAAGAAATTATAAACTATCTTAAATATAACCTACGCTCACAGATGTTTGCAAAATCATTGCAAATGCAGTTGGTGGAAGGTGCCTTAAAAAGATTAGATATGTTGCGTACCATGCCTGAGCTTAAAGAAAAGCTTTGGGAGAACGTAAATGCCTTACAAAACGGACTTAAAGAAAGTGGTTTTGATATTGGTACTACGCAGAGTTGTGTAACTCCGGTGTACCTCAAAGGAAGTATTCCAGAAGCTATGGCGTTGGTTAAGGATCTTCGTGAAAATCACGGTGTTTTTTGTTCTATCGTTGTATATCCTGTAATCCCTAAAGGATTGATATTGCTTAGAATGATCCCGACGGCTTCTCATACGATGAAAGATATCGATGAGACGTTAGTAGCTTTCTCATCCATAAGAGAACGTTTAGAGAATGGAACCTATAAAAGGCTTTCGGCTGCAGTAGCTGCGGCTATGGGAGAATAAAAATAAAGTACGAGGTACGATTGCCGAAGTACGAATTAAAAAAACCACGAATATCCTTTATACTGGTATATTCGTGGTTTCTTTATTTATATTAAATAACTGTCAAAAAAAACACTTAGATTTCCGAAATCGTCGCAAGAATAGCTTCTGCTATCTCACTTTGTGTATCAGGGTTTGTTAACGTTTCAATATCTTTAGTATTGGTCAAAAAGCCCAGTTGTAAAAGGATGGAAGGCGCTTTAGAGTTTTTAAGAATAAAGAAGTTCGCATTTTTAATTTTTGATTTAGAAAACAGATTACTTTCATCTATTTTTTTCTTTGCTAATTCGGCAATGCTTTTAGACTTTTCATTCGGTTCCAAAGTGCTGTAAAATATCTCTGCACCCGTATTACGCTTGTTCTTACTTTGATTCACATGAAGTGAAAAAACCACATCTGGATTTAGTTGGTTGATGAGCGCCACCCGATCCATCAAAGAAATCATCGCATCACCAGCACGTGTAAAATGAATCTCTAGATTTTCATTGGTATTTAATAGCGCAATTTTTTCTGAAATTTGTCGTACAATTTCTTTCTCGCTGTAAAGCCCAGCATTTCCACCTGAATCTGTACCGCCATGACCTACGTCGATTACTGCGACGATTTTATCGGTGTCATTGTTCTGTTGGATCGTAAAAGCAAAAGTGGAAACAATCAGCACGGCCAGTGCTATTTTAAATAGGTTTTTCATATAGTTTGGTATTGATTAGTCCTATTATAACTGAAAATACACCCAATTATTACAAATCTTTCCGAAACGTACTGCGTTCTTTATGCTGAACAGGATTGTAGTCTTTCCATAAAAGTTGTACTGCGGTGTTTTCTTTAAGTTCAGGGTTTGTTTCTACGGTATCAATCCCTTTACTGTTAAACAGGTTCTGCATTTCTTCAAAAATAATGGCTGTTACACCTTTTCCTTGGTATTCGGGATCGATTCCTATGAGGTAAAAAGCAGCACGATCATTTTTACGCTGGGCTTGCCAAAGATGATACCATCCTAGCGGAAATAAGCTCCCATTGGCTTTTTTCAACGCTTTGGTAAAAGAAGGCATTACGATGGAAAAAGCGATCAAAGTTCCGTTTTTATCTTTGATACAGGTAATATAATCGGGTTGTATAAAGGTGAAGTACTTTTCTTTATAATAGTCTATTTGATATTGCTGAATGGGTACAAAGGTTTGAAGGGTGTTGTATGTTTTGTTCAACAACTCAAACATGGTATCCACATACGGCAGGATTTCTTTTTTATTATTAAACCGAATGACCGAAAGTTCATACCGCTGTTTGATGATACTGGAAAATTTAGCAACTTTTTCTTTAATAGAAGGTGGGATCGATAATTTGTATTCCACCCAAGTTGCTTGCTTCTCAAATCCCAATTTTTCAAAATGATCTGCGTAATAAGGATAATGATACCAAGTGATCATGGTGTTCATTTCGTCATAACCTTTCGTTAGAATGCCCGCTTTCTCCATATTTGAAAAACCAACAGGACCTTCGGCATATTCCAGGTTATGTTTTCGTCCCGTTTCATAGACCTTTTCTAACAACGCTTTGGTCACTTCGATATCATCTATAGCATCAAACCACCCAAAACGAACCTTTTTCTTTCCTATTTCATTTATTTCTAAATGATTTACAATAACCGAAATCCGACCCACAGTTTTTCCATCTCTTTGAGCGAGATAGTAGGATGCTTCGGCATTTTTAAAAACAGGGTTCTTATCAGAGTCAAGGGTTTCCATCTCGTCTTTAATCAACGGTGGCACCCAGTAAGGACAGTCTTTATACAGTTTAAAAGGAAAGGTTACAAACTGTTTTATGTCTTTTTTGGTAGTTGCTTGTAATACTGTTATCATATAATTTGCTATAGGGAGTCGCCGTCGGGATCAAAGCCATCTTTACGTTTGTTCCGTTTTTTTTCAGCTTTCTTTTTTGCTTTATCTTCTCTACGTTTATTGCGTCCACTACGACCGGTCTCTTCAATAAAGGTGTCTTTGTTGTGCATATCAAATCGATACGCCACACCAAATCTTCCGAAGGTACGAGAAGGAGTGTCTTTAAAATTCAGTAAAATAGAACCATCAACCTCCAGATCTTTCGTAATTAATACTGAAACGCCACCTCTAAAAATCTGGTCGGCATAAAAATCACTTTTATATCCTTGATTCTCTACAAAAATAGAAAACCATTCGGTGGGTGTATGGGTTAAGGTTAAAATATATCCATAGGTTGGGAAATCTGTTGTAACGCGATCGGCAATAATATTTGTTACAAAAACGAAACCGCCTATAAAGTTGTTTTGGGTGGCTAAAACGATTTTCGGACTTATGGTTGATTCAAATTCTGGTGTAAACGGATTATCTTCAAAGTCAAAATTTGCTCCCGCATATATTGAAATGGCTGGGATTAAATCTTCCCATTGCGTTCTGTTATTTGCTTTCCAGCTATATAAATTAGGTCCTTCTAAGGCACGTTTTCTGTTTGGATCGTAAATTAAATATTTTGCTCCAATGGTGTTGCTTCTAAAATTACTAAAACTGAACTCACGATCGATGGCACCTCGGGTGTCGGTCACATTATTGGACTGAAAGGAACCAATAATACTGATTTCTAACTCTTCTTTCAGTAAACCATACCGAACGGCATAATCTATTAAAAATGCATTGGTTTCTGTCTCAAGCAAGCGGTGGTCTTCTTTTCCCAACCCAAAACCAGCTTCAAACTGCAATACATTAGTCCCTACTGAAAAAGCTCCTTGCGATTCTCCCGGTCTATTGGCGTTTAAACTTTCAGTATACTGCGCAGTAAGTATATTAAACGGCATTAATAGTATAGGTAGTAGGAATAAAAATAGGTTGCGCATAGTTTGTGGCTTTAGGTCAAATATAAGATTTTATCATTTATTTAGTAGTTCATGGCGTTCTTTTTATAAAGCTATTATTACTTTTGAAAAAAAAATAGTGCACTCGCTATGATGACTTTGTTAAAAACGATATTAATTATCCTTCTGGTATACTTTGGGCTTAAGTTTTTAATTAAACTTATTGCACCCTATGTTATGCGTTATATCGCTAAAAAGGCGGGGGAAAAGTTTGAAAAAGCCTTTAGAGGCTCTACACAATCCAATCCTGAACGCGAAAAAGAGGGTAGTATAACCATAGATAAAGTCCCTACAAAAGGGAAAAAATCAAAATCAACTGTAGGTGAATACGTGGATTATGAAGAAATTGATTAATTTTCACAATTCATAGTTTAGCTACTTTTATGCAAAATTCTTTTAAAAAAATTCTCCCACATTTAGTTGTCCTTATACTCTTTGTGATTGCTTCCCTGGCTTATTTTAGCCCTGTATTATCAGGAAAAACGATCTATCAAAATGATATCGCACAATATGTTGGGATGTCTAAACAACAAAAAGATTATAAAGAAGCGACTGGTACCGAAACGTATTGGACGAATTCTGCTTTTGGTGGGATGCCTACCTATCAACTAGGAGCGCGCTATCCTCATAACTATATTAAGCAATTAGATTTAACACTTAGGTTTTTGCCAAGACCTGCGGACTACCTACTCTTATATTTTATTGGTATTTATATTCTGTTTTTAGTCTTAAAAGTGGATTATCGACTGGCCTTTCTAGGGGCGATTGCGTTCGGGTTTTCCACCTATTTGATAATTATTCTCGGGGTTGGTCATAATGCAAAAGCACACGCCATTGCTTATATGCCGCTCGTTTTGAGCGGAATATTTTTAACTTTTAGGGGAAAATATCTCTGGGGATTTGTACTTACCACAATTGCCATGGCGCTGGAGTTGGTGACCAATCATTTTCAGATGACCTATTACCTCATGTTTTTAGTGCTCTGTATTGGTATTACTTACTTAGTAGATGCGTATAAGAAAAAAATGCTACCACATTATTTTAAAGCGGTCGGGATTATGGCGCTAGGGGTTCTAATAGCGGTAGGGCTTAATGCCACAAACATTATGGCAACTAAGGAGTATGCAGATGCTTCTACACGTGGTAAAACCGAATTGACCATAAACCCAGATGGCACGCCCAAAGAAAATACATCAGGACTGGATTACGATTATATTACCGAATACAGCTACGGAAAACTAGAAAGCTTAAATCTCTTTATTCCCAATTTTATGGGTGGCGGCTCGGGTGATCCACTTCCAGAGAATTCTCAAGTGATGGAATATTTGGTTAAATCTGGTACGCCTGCTGAGGAAGCAAATGAAGCTTTATATTACACAAGACCTTATTGGGGCGATCAACCTATCGTGGCGGCACCAGCGTATGTAGGGGCCATCATTATATTTCTTGCAGTTTTGGCATTATTTTTAATCAAAGGAAGATTAAAATGGTGGGCAGTAGCCGGGTTCCTTTTAAGCCTCTTACTTTCATGGGGTAAAAATTTCTCTTTATTGACAGATTTCTTTATAGAATATGTTCCAATGTATGATAAGTTTAGGGCGGTGTCATCCATTCAGGTTATTATTGAACTGGTGCTCCCAATTTTAGCAGTAGTAGGGTTGCATCAGTATTTTAATAAAGTTGTTAAAACGGAAGTAAAACAGAAATCACTTTTATGGGCAACCGGAATTGTGGGTGGTTTAACCTTGGTGTTTATGCTGTTTAAGTCAGCGCTATTTGGTTTTTCAACTCCTTTGGATCGTCAAATAGCAGATGCGTTTGAGTTTTCCTTTAAATATATTGAAGCAGTCAGGGCCGATCGTATGTCCCTTTTCATGAGCGATGCCATACGTTCGCTAATTTTTGTGCTACTTACGGGAGGTGTGTTGTGGTTATTTTTAAAAGCTAAGATCAAAGAAACGGTAGCGATTGTTATATTGGTCGTTTTAATTGCGATTGACCTCGTAGGCGTGGATAGAAGGTATGTAAATAATGACGATTTTGTAATTAGCCGAAATATGGAAATGCCATTTCCTAAAAATGGGGCGGATATTCAAATCCTAGAAGACGATGGATATTACAGGGTTTTTGATGCTACAAATGATGCCTTTACAAGCGCACAAGCAAGTTACTATCATAATGCCTTGGGCGGGTATCATGCTGCCAAACCTAGACGGATCAACGATATCAACGAATTCTATTTGAGAAAAGGAGATGTCGGGATTCTTAATATGATGAATGTAAGATATATCATCGTCAAGAAAGAGAATGGAGGCCCTATTGCGCAAAGAAATCCGTATGCTAATGGGAATGCTTGGTTTGTTCAGAATGTGATTATAGCCAAGGATGCAAATGAAGAAATTAGAGGATTGGACAGTTTAAACACAAAAACCACTGCAGTGGTGCATACCGACTTTAAAGACAAACTGCCGCTCGCAAAAATAGAAAGAGATAGTACCGCAACTATCGATCTTGTAAGCCATGAACCAGAACATCTGGTGTATGAAGCTTCTACAAAAAGCCCACAATTGGCTGTTTTTTCTGAAGTGTATTACAAGGATGGCTGGAATGCCTACATAAATAATAAGCCGGTTGATCACATTAGGGCAAACTATGTATTACGTGCCTTGCCTATTCCAGCCGGAAATAATAAAATAGAGTTCAAGTTTGAACCACAAGTGATCAAAACGGGTAGTACCATAACGCTTGCGAGTAGCATCGTTTTGGTATTAGTCTTGTTTGGCGGGATTTTCTACAGCTATAAGAATCGACAACAGCCACAAAAGGAATAACTTATGAAGCGCGTGCTTATCATTACATATTATTGGCCGCCCGCAGGTGGACCAGGAGTGCAGCGCTGGTTAAAATTTGTGACCTATTTTAAAGAATACGGTATTGAACCTATTGTTTATGTTCCAGAAAATCCACATTATCCGTTGGTAGATGAGGCGATGCTGGCCGAAGTACCAAAGAATATCACAATTTTAAAAACTCCTATAAAGGAACCTTATAAACTGGCACAGTTGTTTTCAAAAAAGAAAACGAAACAGATGAGCAGTGGCGTAATCCCTTCAAATAAGCAATCGTCACTTGATAAATTGATGCTCTATGTGCGCGGCAATTATTTTATACCCGATGCTCGGGTAGGTTGGGTAAAACCTTCGGTTCGTTATTTGAATGACTATCTTTCAAAAGGTTCGGCAGCTAGTGAAAATAAGATCGATGCTGTCATCACGACTGGCCCGCCGCATAGCTTGCATTTTATAGGGCTACAGCTTCAGGAGTTGTTAGGGATTAAATGGATTGCAGATTTTAGGGATCCCTGGACGACCATACATTACCATAAATCGCTTCAGTTAACAAGGGCTTCCGAAAAAAAACACAAGCAGTTAGAATATAAAGTGCTAAACACGGCCGATTTGATAACGGTTACAAGCCCAACGACTAAGAAAGAATTTGAACAAATTACCGAAAAACCGATTGAAGTGGTCACCAATGGCTACGAGGAAAACGAAGCGATATACCCTATTCTGGACAAAAAATTTAGTCTAGCCCATATAGGTTCGTTGCTAAGCGAACGAAACCCAACGGTTTTATGGGAAGTTTTAAGCAGCATTGCTTCAGAAAATTCAGCATTTAAAGATGATCTGGAAATTACCCTAGCAGGTACTGTAAGTGAAGATGTGATCGATAGCATTCATTCTTATGATCTAGGTGATACGTTAAACAATTTGGGGTATTTACCACATGAAGAAGCACTTCAACTACAATACAATGCGCAATTGCTGCTGTTAATTGAAATAGACAGTACAGAGACACGTGCCATTATACCGGGGAAGCTTTTTGAATACATGATTGCCCATCGTCCTATTGTTGCGCTTGGGCCTATGGCGAGTGATATAGAAATGATTCTAAATGAAACCAATAGTGGAATATTTTTCACCTATGACAAAAAGAATGCCCTAAAAGAGCATATAGAAGCTTGCTATAAAAGTTTTAAAGGTAATTGCTTAGAAATAGATTCTAAAGGGATCGAAAAATACAGTAGGAGGGCGCTAACAAAAAAAATGGCGGCACTTATTGAAGCTATTTAGTACAGTCTTTTAGCAGTCCTCAAATCTCTTAAAAAAACGAAATCCCCATTCAACAAATTAATGTCTCATGGGGATTTCTACTAACCAACCAAAAAATCTTACAAACCGCTACCTCTTGACGATGAGCGACTAGACGATGATCTATTTCCAGAAGATTTAGATCTTGATGGCGAGCTGCGTTTTGCAGTGGTTGACCTCGACGATCTCGTATTACTATTACTTTTTACGCTTCTGCTAAGGCTTTTTGAAGCCTGTGTGCTTCGCTTTGCAGGAGAACGTGTCGTTTTGTTAGCGCTACTTCGTTGTGATACTGCGCTTTTATTTCTAGTATTGCTACTTCTTGTTACTTTTCCACGACTGTTAGAAGAACGCTGAATGGTCTTTGTGCGATCTGCACCACGAACATTGGAGGTTCTATTGGCAGTTGCTTTTCTAGTGCTATTGTTTCTAGCGGTAGTGCCTTTTACATTTCGATTTGTATTTGTGTTTCGGCTTACACTTTTAGAAGGAGTGTTTCCTCTAGAAGTTCTAGTTGCTGAAGTATTTCTGCTCACATTTCCGCGACTATTTGCAGTTCTGGTATCCGCGTTATTTCTGCTTACATTTCCTCTGCTAGAAGCTCTATTTCCAGAATTTGAACGCGCATTGGTTCTTCCAGAGCTATTAGACACATACGTATTCCTACGGTTTGGATTATAATTACTGTTTTTAGTTACGCGACCATTTTTATAATGTACGCGGCTTCCAGGACGGTAAAAATCTCTTCTTGCATTATGATAGGCTACTCTATTTCTGTTGTGATAATATCCTAAGTGAACATTAAAACTGAAACGCGCAGGGCTATAATATCTTCTATACGGATAGTCATATACTACACAACTAGAGTAGATAGGCGGTGCATAATACACATGCCATGGGCGATACACATACGTTCTGTAATATGGACTAATATATCCTGAAGCATATGAAAAATGGCCATAATTGTTATAATGTACTTGGAGACCTCCTACACGAACAATACGCCTGTCGTTATACCTAACTTCAACATCACCAGCTTGTGAGATACGACCATATTCATCGTAATAAACAGGCACATCTTCTACCTGTATCACCGCGCCATAATCGTCATATTGTACATACGTTTCATAGTCATAGCCAGAATTATAGCTAATATTGACATTAGGTGTGTTCACACTTACATTTACGTTGCTGCCTTGTTGTTGTCCTAAATAAACAAAATCAAACTGACCGTCCGGAAATACCGAAAACTCAACGCCGCCTTCTACAAATATGTAGGATTTGCCATCGTAGCGATCGTTTACTGGAGCATTTTCGTCCAGTGTGGTTTTAGCATTTGCTGCCATTCCTACCAAGAGGAAACTAAAAACTAATGTTGCGAATTTTTTCATAATTAAAATTTTTGAGGGTTGTACTTGCTTTTAATTTTTTGGTCAGCTTTGTACATTTATTAGTATTCAACGACCGTGCCAAGATTTTTTTGTACTGAAAATCAGTTTGTTATATTTATCGTTGTATGGCGATGAATTTAGAGGATAACATTGAAAGTTGTTTTGAAAATGGTTTAAACGACCAGACATTTAAAAGGAACGGTTTCGCGGCGGATTTATTCTCATTGAAAAATCCGCCGAAACTCTTGCGAGATGACGACGGATTTAAAACTAACCAACCAAAAAACTAATTATCTTCTTACTTTTCTAATCCTTGAAGTTTCAGGGCGAAAAGTAACTTCATTTCTTCTACTATATGTATACCAATCATTATGCCAAGAATTACTGTTATGTCGATTTACAAATCCTCTAGTATCTCTTATGTCACCAAACCTGTTGTAGTTAATCTCTAAGTTACCGACACGTTGTAAGCGACCGTGCACATAAAATAAAGGTACATGTCCTATCTGGATGACACTACCGTATCGATTGTAGTCGATTTTGGTTTTTCCAATTTTCACGATGTTACCATAATCATCGGTTTTGATCTTTCCTCTTTTTTTATAATCTGAATGATCGTGATGGTTCTTTTTTTCCTTTCCATAATAATTCACTTTATGGTTTTTATACCCCTTATCATGTTTGTTTTTTCCGTTTTCTAAGAACGAAAAATCAAAGGCACCCTCGGGATTTACAGAAAATAGAATTCCGCCTTCTACAAAACTAATTGACTGTGTAATGGAACAGTGATTCGCATGTTGCGGTTGTATCGTTACATTTTGGCGGCGTTGGGCAAAAGTCTGCGTAGTGATCCCTCCAAGGAATACAGCTACTAATAAGATTGCTTTTTTCATACTTCACTATTTTGGGTTTACCGGTATTTAAAGCGATACCAGTTCGCGCTATTTGATTAGTAAAAACCAATAGCCGTGCCAAAAACGCAATGAATTGTATATAATGAAGTTAGAGCGTTACAACTTCTCCCTTAAATATGCTGCGGTATAAGATTTCTTGTTTTTTGCAACTTCCTCGGGAGTTCCATGTGCGATTACTTGTCCACCCGTTGTACCGCCATCCAGACCAAGGTCAATAATATAATCGGCACACTTAATAAGATCTAAGTTGTGCTCTACGACAATTACCGTGTGTCCTTTTTCTAACAAGGCATTAAAGGAAGCCAATAGTTTTTTAATATCATGAAAGTGAAGTCCGGTCGTAGGTTCATCAAAAATGAAAAGCACTTTGTCCTTTGTATTTCCTTTGACTAAAAACGAAGCTAACTTGATACGCTGTGCTTCACCACCAGACAGGGTAGAGGAGCTTTGTCCTAATTGCACATACCCTAACCCAACGTCTTGCAGGGGTTTTAGTTTATTTACAATTTTAGACTGATTGTTTTCAGTAAAAAAACTGATGGCATCATCTACCGTAAGACGTAAGATATCGTCTATATTTTTTTCACCAAATTTAACCTCGAGTACTTCTTTTTTAAAGCGCTTTCCATTACAAGTTTCACATTCAAGATGAACGTCGGCCATAAATTGCATTTCGATAGTAACCTCGCCTTCCCCTTTACAGGTTTCACAACGACCACCATCCACATTAAAGCTGAAATGCTTCGCTTTATAGCCTCTAATATCACTTAACTTTTGAGAAGCATACAGGTTTCTAATATCATCGTACGCTTTAATATAGGTAACAGGATTGGACCTACTAGAACGACCGATTGGGTTTTGATCTATAAATTCAACATTTTTAATCGCACTGAAATTGCCCTCTAAACTAGAGAATTGCCCTGGTTTTTCACCAAAACCTCCTATGTGCCTAGAAATAGCTGGGTATAATATTTTTTTAACGAGTGTACTTTTTCCACTTCCAGAAACGCCCGTTACTGCTGTAAACGCTCCTACAGGAAAAGAAACATCGATATTTTTTAAATTATGATGTCTCGCACCTTTAATTTCTATTTGATTTTTGGGGGTCCTTCGTTTTTTTGGAACTTTGATCTCAAGACTTCCGTTTAGATATTTTGCGGTAAGCGAATCAGATTTTAAAATTTGAGCGTAATTTCCGTGGGCGACCACTTCTCCTCCGAAGGTTCCTGCCTCGGGACCGATATCTATTATTTCATCGGCAGCTTTCATAATGTCTTCATCATGCTCTACTACAATCACCGTATTACCTAGGTCACGTAGCGACTTTAATACTTCAATTAAGCGCTCTGTATCTTTAGGATGAAGCCCAATACTCGGTTCATCAAGAATATACATACTGCCAACTAAGCTACTTCCTAACGAAGTGGCCAGATTAATTCTTTGGGATTCACCCCCAGATAAGGTGTTCGATTTTCGGTTTAGAGTTAAATAGGTGAGTCCGACGTCCATTAAGAAGCGAAGTCGGTTGTTAATTTCTAGAAGCAATCTTTTTGAAATGTGTGTGTCGGCTTCATTCAGTTGTAAATTTCCAAAAAAATCAGCTACTTGGTTTAATGGTAATTCTACCAATTCTTGAATTGCCTTGCCACCTACTTTTACATAACCCGCTTCGGGGCGTAATCGTTTTCCTTTACAGGTGATACACTTCGTTTTTCCGCGGTAGCGTGAGAGCATGACGCGATTTTGGATTTTATAACTTTTCGATTCCAGGAAAGAGAAGAAATCATTGAGACCGTCAAAGTCCTTGTTACCTTCCCAAACCAATTGTTTTTGAGCTTCAGTAAGTTCAAACCAGGGTTTGTGAATAGGGAAATCAAATTTATAGGCATTGTTAACCAATTGATCACGGTACCAACCCATACTGTCACCCCGCCAAGGAAAAATAGCGTTTTCATAGACAGAAAGTGCTGTATTAGGGATTACCAGGTCTTCATCAATACCAATAACATCTCCATACCCTTCACATGTAGGACAGGCTCCGTATGGATTATTAAAACTGAAAAGATGCACATTGGGTTCTAAAAAAATAACGCCGTCTGCTTCAAAGCGGTTATTGAACTCTTTTATCTTACCAGTTCCTAGATTTTCAATATATAGTTCTCCTTTACCTTCAAAAAATGAAATTTCTACAGCATCTGCCAATCGATTAAAATAGTCCTCATCATCTACTTTAGTAATAACCCTGTCTACCACTAACTGAATATCCTTGGGAAGTTTTTTATCTTTTAGTTCGTCTATACGAGTAACTTTATCTTTAATTTTTACACGCGAATAGCCTTGTTGAGCCAGTGCCTGTAGTTTGTTCTCCATACTGCGACCTTCTTCCAGCAAAATAGGAGTAAGGAGTAAGAGTTTTTCGCCTTCTGAAAAGGTTTTTAGGTACTGCATTACATCGCTAACGGTATCTTTTTTAACTTCTTCGCCCGAAATGGACGAAAAAGTTCGGCCAATACGCGTATATAATAACTTAAGGTAATCATAAATTTCGGTGGAGGTCCCAACGGTTGAACGGGGGTTGGTCGAATTCACTTTTTGTTCAATAGCAATGGCAGGTGCGATACCCTTAATACTGTCCACTTTAGGTTTGTTGAGTCGGCCTAAAAATTGACGCGCGTAGGAGGAGAGGCTTTCAACATAGCGTCGTTGTCCTTCAGCGTAGAGGGTATCGAATGCGAGGCTCGATTTTCCACTTCCAGAAAGTCCTGTAATAACCACCAATTTGTTACGCGGAATGGCTACAGAAATATTTTTTAAGTTATGAAGTTTTGCACCCTTTATAAGGATGTTTTTTTTGGTATCTAAAGTATCGATATTCAATTTTATTTTCTATTTTTATGCAGCTAAGTAGCAAAGATACTATATACATTTTTGCCTTGCACGAAAGCTGAAATTATATTTATTTATAGAAAAGTTTAACTTTTTTTTGCATACTTGGAATGTTTCTTGTTATATTTACCGACGATAACGTCATAACCAAAATTTATTGCCTATAGCATATTACTACTTTAAAAATTTTTTTTAAGAGCAACTAACCATCCAAATCATTAGTTGTTTATTTTTAAAAGTATTGATATGAAGCAAAGCACACAAACAGATGCGGTTCTTGTTAGCGCGTATATGCACGGCGATGAGTCGGCACTTTCCACTTTAGTTACAAGACACAAGCAAAGAATTTACAGTTTTATTTATTCTAAAGTTTTTGATAGGGATATCTCTGAAGATATTTTTCAGGATACTTTTATAAAAATTATTAAATCCTTAAAAAGAGGGGCTTACAACGAAGAAGGTAAGTTTCTTCCTTGGGCGATGCGTATTGCGCATAATCTTGTGATCGATCATTTTAGAAAGAACAACAGAATGCCCAAGTTTGAGAACAAGAACGATTTTAATATCTTTTCTGTTCTTTCAGACAATTCGTTAAACATAGAAAAGCGTATGATTAAAGGGCAGGTAGAAGATGATGTGCGCCGTTTGATCCAAGAGCTGCCGGATGACCAAAAAGAGGTGCTCATTATGCGTATGTATAAGGACATGAGTTTTAAAGAAATTAGTTTACAAACCGGTGTGAGTATTAATACGGCACTTGGTAGAATGCGGTACGCACTCATTAATTTGAGAAAGGTGATAGAAAAACATAACATCGTACTAACTAATTAATTAGCCTGCATACAATAAAGTGATTTTTGTTGCGTTACTAGTAAACATTAACCCACAAAATTACTCTTTATGCAGAAAATGTACTCAAAAAAATCACGTCAGGAATGCGTGAATGAAAACTTAGTTCCAAAAGAAGAGACTATACGGTTTCTTCTGGATTACTCTAAGGCTTTAAGTGTTATAGATTACCATAAATTGAAGTTTGAAGCGCTTCTAAACTAAACTTTGGAAAACCCCGAAAGACACCAATTTCGGGGTTTTTTTACGTCTTGTTGGGATTACTTTTTACTCTTCTTTTTTTCATACGCAGCCAAAACAGTTTTTCTCCCAATGGTCTTAGTGATCACATCCTTATCCAAGTCCCAACCTCGAGCAGGCGAATATTGACGTCCGTACCAGATGATCTGTAAGTGCAAATCATTCCAAATCTCTTTTGGGAACAACCGTTTTGCATCTTTTTCGGTCTGTACTACG
>Ga0207897_100376_pt1 | contig 15740 bp, 9 predicted proteins | sample LinPmetageLP42_FD_184054 | JGI IMG/M metagenome (GOLD analysis project Ga0207897, IMG submission 184054) | Marine viral communities from the Pacific Ocean - LP-42 (SPAdes) | ecosystem: Environmental > Aquatic > Marine > Oceanic | place: Pacific Ocean | collected 2010-08-27
AGTAAACATATTTACGGTCACTTTGCAGAACACTTAGGACGTTCTATTTATGATGGCTTTTTTGTAGGGAAAGATAGCTCGATTCCGAATACAGACGGAGTTCGTAATGATTTGATTGAAGCTTTAAAAGAGATCAAAATTCCTAACCTGCGTTGGCCGGGAGGTTGTTTTGCAGATACGTATCATTGGAAAGATGGTATCGGACCGCAAGAAGATCGTCCTACAATTGTAAATACGTGGTGGGGCGGTGTGACCGAAGACAACAGTTTTGGTACCCACGACTTCTTGAATCTTTGTGAAGTATTAGAAACCGAGCCCTATTTAGCAGGAAACGTAGGTAGTGGTACGGTTAAAGAATTGGCAGATTGGGTTCAATATGTAAATCATGACGGTACAAGTCCAATGGCCGACTCGCGTAAACAAAACGGTCGCGAGAAATCTTGGGGCGTTACCTACTGGGGTGTAGGAAATGAAATGTGGGGCTGCGGCGGAAATATGGAGCCGGAGTTCTACGCAAATTTATACCGCCAGTATGCAACGTTTATGGGAAGCTGGAATAATGAAGCCGGTTTATATCGAATCGCTTCCGGAGCCAATAGTGCAGATTACAACTGGACCGAGGTGTTGATGAAAAACATCCCTAAAAGCTTGTTAGATGGTGTTGCATTGCATCACTACTCTGTTATTGATTGGAATAAGAAAGGACCGGATGTTGATTTTACCGAAGATCATTATTTCACCACAATGAAGTCGAGCTTGTTTATGGATCAATTGATCACCAAGCACGTTGCGATTATGGACAAATATGACAAGAAGAAAGAAGTAGATCTTGTTGTTGACGAGTGGGGTGGATGGTACGAAGTGCAAGAAGGTACAAATCCCGGGTTTTTGTATCAACAAAACACGATGCGTGATGCGATGATCGCTGGTACAACTTTGAACATTTTTAACAATCACAGTGATCGCGTTAAAATGGCAAACCTTGCGCAAACGGTAAATGTACTTCAGGCAGTTGCTTTGACTAAAGGCGATCAAATGATCTTAACGCCAACGTATCATATCTTAAAAATGTACACAGTACATCACGATGCACAGCTTATTCCGCTAGATTTAGATACGCCAGATTATGAGTATAATGGCGATACGCTTCCTGCAATTTCAGCTTCGGCTTCAAAAGATGCTGAAGGCAAAACGCACATTTCGCTGGTAAACATCGATGCACATAAAGAAAATACCGTGAGCATCGATCTTAGCGAAATGAATATCAAAGATTTTTCTGCTGAAATTTTAGCTTCAGATAAACTACAGGACCACAATTCTTTTGAAGATCCTGAGCATATCATGCCTGAAGGGTTTAAGGATTTTAAATTTAAAAAAGGTATGCTAGAAGTAACGTTACCAGCATTTTCGGTAGTGGTTTTAGAAGGAAAATAAACCTATTGCTATGAAAAAGAATAGAAAAATTATAAGTGTACTTTTTAAAGGGCTTTTTGTCTTTTGGTGTGCGTTGGCAATTTCTTGCTCATCAGATTCACCGGTTGAAGAAACTGGTGAAGAGCCTGAAACACCCACTACACCTGAAGAGCCTGAGGAGCCTGTTGCTTCAAAGGTTTATACAGTTGACAATATAACAGACACCTATTATGATGTTGCCGGTGTAGAAAATGTGGCAAACTGGGGTCCCTATAATGTGCACGATCCTTCTGTGATCAAAGTGGGCAATACCTATTATTGTTATAATACAGACGTTTCTTTTGGTTCAGAAGTGCGTCCCGGTATCCAGATCCGTAAATCAGAAGATTTGATCAATTGGGAATGGGTAGGCTGGGTCTTCAGCGGGTTGCCGGCAAAAGGATCTGCCTACATCAGAAGTAAAGGCGGTACACCTTTTCAATCACTGTGGGCGCCGTATGTGATGAAAGTTGGTGAGGAATATCGCTTGTATTATTCGTTATCTTCATCTACCGGAAGATTGAGTACGATGGGACTTGCAACTTCAGACAATCCTGAAGGACCTTGGGTAGAAAAGGATTTGGTCGTTTCTTCAGAACCGGGAGGTCCTGTGCAAACCAATGCAATAGACCCTTCTGTTGTGGTGACGCCGGAAGGCGAACACTGGTTCTACTATGGCTCTGCCTGGGATGGAATTTATAAGTTGAAACTCGACCCTCAAACCGGTTTGGTTGCTAATCCGGGAGATAAAGGAAGCAGAATCGCGCAACGCGGTTTTACAAACGGTAACGTAAACGGAAATATTGAAGGGCCTGAGGTGATCTATAATGAAGATCAAAACAAGTATTATATGTTTATCGCCTACGATTGGTTGCAAACCAAATACAACGTGCGCGTAGGCCGAAGCGATTCCCCAGACGGGCCATTTTACGATTATAACGGTTTAGATATCAACACCGAAGAGGATAACGGCCCCATGATTCTGGCGCCTTATCGTTTTGACGGGCATTCGGGTTGGCAAGGAGTTTCACATCCGGGCGTTTTTAAAGATGATAGTGGTCAATATTATATGGCGCATCAAGGAAGGCCGGGTGAAAACAGTTTCTTTATGGTATTGCACGTGCGTAAAATCTATTGGACAGAAGATGGGTGGCCTATTGTTTCTCCGGAACGGTATGCAGCAGTGAGCCAGACTGAAATTACAGCAGCTGATTTGGCAGGGACTTATGAGCAGATCATTTTTGGTTATACCGTTACGCCGGGATATGCTGATGAACAGCGCTATCCTGATTTTCAAAATTCGATAGCTCTTACTTTAAATGCTGACGGAAGCATCAATTCTAACGCCAACGATGTATGGAGTTATGATGCGCCTTGGTTAACTTTAAATTTTGGCGAAGGAACCTTTATAGATAAACTCTACGTTGAGCGCGGTCGTGATTGGGAAAATGAAGTAGAATCTACCATTTTACTTTCAGGATTAAACAATGAAGGAACCGCCATTTGGGGCAAAAAAATAAACTAAAATGAAAAAGCAGATATATACAATTTTAGCAGCAACAGCGCTTTTAGTCAGTTGTAAAACCACAGCGCAAACTGAAGAAGTAAGTGTAGAACGTGGTCAGGCACTTTTTGAAGAGCTTGAAGCTTCTTACAACAACCCGATCATAAAAGACAAATACACTGCAGATCCTGCGGCTTTGGTTCACGATGGTCGCGTGTATATTTATGCCGGTCACGATCAGGCGCCGGACGATCAGGAACGCTACATTATGAATGAGTGGTTGTTGTTTTCTTCAGATGATATGGTCAACTGGAAAGAACATCCTGCACCCCTAAAACCTACCGATTTTGACTGGGCAATTCATTCGGCTTGGGCTGCTGAGGTTGTGGAGAAGGATGGAAAATTCTACTGGTTTGTAACGGTTCAACATGATGAATCCAAACACGGTAAAGCAATTGGAGTAGCCGTAGCAGACAGTCCGGAGGGACCTTGGAAAGATGCTATTGGTAAAGCTTTGATCACTAACGATATGACCACGCAAACCGGGATCAGCTGGGATGATATTGATCCAACGGTTTTTATTGACGATGACGGTACGCCTTATTTATACTGGGGAAATCAGGTGTGTAAATACGTAAAGTTAAAAGACAATATGATCGAGATGGACGGTCCTATCCACACCGTTGACCTTCCTAAATTTACTGAGGCACCATACATTCATAAACGTGGCGACTGGTATTATCTTTCTTATGCTTATGATTTTCCGGAGAAAACCGCCTATGCGATGTCAAAATCAATTACCGGTCCGTGGGAATATAAAGGCATTTTAAATGAAGTTGCCGGTAACAGCAATACCAACCATCAGTCGATTATTGAATTTGAAGACAAATGGTATTTCGTTTATCATAACGGAAGCATTCCTACGCACGGTAGCAGTTTTCACCGTTCGGTTTGTGTAGATCGTTTATACTACAATGAAGACGGGACGATCAAACGCATCGTAATGACTTCTGAAGGAATTCAACCAGAAAACTAAACTATGAAAACGCTTTTCACCCTTTTTAGCCTTTTAATATTAAATACTCTTTTTGCACAAGAAATCCGCGTTCACGATCCGGTTGCGATCAAGCAGGGCGATACCTATTATCTCTTTTGTACCGGTAGAGGAATTTCAGTATTCAGTTCGCCCGATTTAAAAAACTGGGAAAAAGAACCTCAAGTATTTACTGAAGAACCGGTTTGGGCAGATGATGTTGCGGCAGATTTCAATAATCATATTTGGGCTCCGGATATCACGTTCCATAACGGCAAATACTATCTGTATTATTCGGTTTCTGCTTTTGCAAAGAATACTTCGGCCATCGGTTTGACAACCAATACAACCCTTGATGCAGATGATCCTAATTACAAATGGGAAGATCAGGGTATCGTGGTCCAGTCGGTTCCTAATCGCGATTTATGGAATGCCATTGATCCTAATTTAATTTTTGATAAAGATGACACCCCATATCTGGCATTTGGTTCCTTTTGGAAAGGACTAAAAATGGTAAAGCTTTCTGAAGATTTGAAAGCTATCGCGCAACCACAAGAATGGCATACGATCGCGCGCCGAGAACGATCTTTTGATCTGGCGGATGCTAATCCCGGAGATGCAGCTTTAGAAGCGCCTTTCATCTTCAAAAAAGGAGATTGGTATTATGAATTTTTGTCCTGGGATTTATGCTGTCGCGGTGAAAACAGCACCTATAAAGTAGTGGTTGGACGATCTAAAAGTGCGACTGGTCCTTATGTAGATAAAGACGGGGTAGCCCTAAATAATGGTGGCGGAACGTTGATCATCGAAGGAAATGAAAATTGGTATGGCGCGGGTCACAACAGTACCTACACGTTCGACGGAAAGGATTACATCATTTTTCACGCGTATGATGCTAATGATAATGGCGCACCAAAATTAAAAATCGCTGAGCTTCAGTGGGATGCTGAAGGCTGGCCAACTTTAAAAGATAATGTTTTTGATTAAAATGAAATATGTTGTTGTTAGTCTGTTATTTATAAGCGCTTTTGCCAAAGCGCAGGAGAAGGTTACGCTTTTTCTAATGAATGCGGTTTCGGTAGAATCCGGCGTTTTTAAAGAAGCAGCATTAACCGATTTTAACTACATACAAGCGCTTGATGCAGACCGCTTACTCGCTCCTTTTTTGCGCGAAGCTGGGTTGGAGCCTAAAGCGGATTCCTACACCAATTGGGAAAATACTGGTCTCGACGGCCATACTGCAGGACATTATATTTCGGCATTGTCGATGTATTATGCATCTACCGGTGATCAAAAAGCAAAGGAGATGCTTGAATATGCCTTAGCCGAATTAGATCGTGTTCAAAAGGCAAATGGGAACGGTTACATTGGTGGCGTGCCGGGAAGCGATGCGCTTTGGGCGGAAATTAAAGCAGGAAAGATCAATGCGGGAAGCTTCAGTCTGAATGATAAATGGGTGCCGCTGTATAACATCCATAAAACCTTCAACGGATTAAAAGACGCGTGGATTCACGCAGAACTTCCGCAGGCAAAACGTATGCTAATCGAGTTAACCGATTGGTTTCTGAATATTACTGCCAATCTAAGCGAGGAGCAAATTCAGGATATGCTGCGTTCAGAACACGGCGGACTCAACGAAGTTTTTGCTGAGGTTTATGCGATTACAAATGATAAAAAATACCTGAAACTTGCTGAAGATTTTTCGCAGCACGCCTTATTAAAACCGCTAGCGGCAAATGAAGATATCTTAACCGGAATGCACGCCAATACGCAAATTCCTAAGTTTATTGGTTTTGAGCGCATCAGTCAGTTGGAAGAGGCTAAAGCCTACCACGATGCCGCGTCAAATTTCTTTGATAATGTCACAAAACAGCGCTCCATAAGCATTGGCGGTAACAGCGTGCGGGAGCATTTTAATCCTGTTGATGATTTTTCGTCGGTGGTGAGCAGCGAGCAAGGACCGGAAAGTTGTAACACGTACAACATGCTCAAGTTGAGTAAGCTCTTGTTTGAAGATACTTCAGAAGAGCATTATATCGATTTTTACGAGCGCGGTTTGTACAATCACATTCTGTCTTCTCAAAATCCTGAAGGTGGTTTTGTGTATTTTACGCCCATTCGCCCCGGTCATTATCGCGTGTATTCGCAGCCTGAAACCAGTTTTTGGTGCTGTGTGGGTTCGGGGATGGAGAATCATACCAAATACAACGAACTCATTTATGCGAAAAAAGAGGATAAACTTTATGTGAATTTGTTTATTCCTTCGGAAGTGAACTGGGAAGAGAAAAAAGCGACACTTACTCAAAAAACAAATTTTCCCGAAGAAGCATCAACTGAATTGGTTTGGAATAGCAAAAAGAAAACCAAGGTAACTTTGATGTTGCGTTACCCACAATGGGTAAATGCCGGTGAACTGAAGGTTTATGTAAATAATAAACTACAAGAAGTTGATGCTACTCCGGGTTCTTATGTTTCCTTAGAACGTAAATGGAAAAATGGCGATCGCATTAAAATGGAATTGCCAATGCATTTAAGTTTAGAAGCGTTGCCTGATGATTCAGGCTATGTTTCTGTAAAATATGGTCCTATTGTTTTAGCTGCCGTGACAGGTGAAGAGAATCAAGACGGACTTTTTGCAGACGATAGTCGAGGAGGACACATCGCAGACGGTCCATTTTTACCTTTAACCGAAGCACCGATGTTTCTTACTAAAGACGGTGAAAATCTTTTAGATGAGATCAAGCCGGTTGAAGACAAGCCGTTACACTTTACAGCGACTGATTTGCTTTATCCTGAAACTTTTAAACATTTGGTGCTTCAGCCATTCTATAAAATTCACGAGAAGCGCTATTCGATATACTTTAAAAAGCAAACTCCTGAAGGCTTAGCTGAAGAACAACGCAAGCTTGAAGAGAAGCAGAAAGCCGAAGCATATTTGCGAGAGATCACATTAGATTTTGTGGCTCCGGGAGAACAACAACCGGAATCTGATCACGGAATTTTATCAGAAAATTCAAATAGTGGCTTAAATCAAAATAAACACTGGCGTGACGCTACAGGTTGGTTTAGCTACGACCTTAAAAATAAAGAAGCTAAGGCTAAAACGTTGCGCGTGACCTATTTTGGTAAAGACGCTGGTCGGAAGTTTAAGATTATGGTAAACGAGACAATAATTGCAGAACCGCATTTAAAAGGAACTCGTGGGAATGACTTTTTTGAAGTTGATTATACCATTCCGCAAGAACTTGCAGCAACTAATGAAATATTAACAGTGCGCTTTGAAGCTCAAGAAGGTTCAACCACAGCCGGAATTTACGGTGTTCGCTTATTGAGCGTCCCCGCAACCCAAGAATAAAAACACATAACACACTTATAAGATGATCACACAAACACTTAAAAAAGCAGGATTAGCCGCCGTTTTAGCCGGTACTTTTCTGGCAGGTAATACGCTTTTTGCTCAAAAAGAATTAACGGTTGATATGAGCGAGACCATTGCACCCATTCAACCTACGATGTACGGAGTTTTCTTTGAAGATATCAACTTTGCTGCCGATGGTGGTTTGTATGCGGAGATGATCAAAAACCGTTCGTTTGAATTTACGATCCCAATGATGGGTTGGTCACAGCCTAACAGCGACAGACATTCGTACAACAACGAGTCTGGTTTTGCAATGCCGGTAAAATACTTTGAAGGAGAAGGCAATTTAAACTTCCTACGTGTTCAGGTTAAAAATGCTGAAGGTTACGAATTGCACAATGAAGGCTTCCGCGGGATGGGAATCAAAGAAGGAGATACCTATCGCTTTACTTTTGACGCCAAACAAATGGAAGGTGCGGTTTCAGCAGTAAAAGCTGAGCTTTTGGATGAGGACGGAAATACGGTCGCTGAAGCTTCAGTCTCGGTTTCTGGTTCAGAATGGGCAAATTATAAAGCTGAAATCGTTCCGAATAAAACCGTGATGAAAGGTTCTTTAAAGTTAACCTTTGAAGGTGCCGGAGAATTAGGAATTGATATGGTTTCGCTTTTCCCAACAGATACGTGGAATGGTCGCGAAAATGGTTTACGTAAAGATTTAGTGCAATTATTATATGATCTTGATCCAGGGTTTTTAAGATTTCCCGGAGGTTGTATTGTCGAAGGTCGTACGCTGGCGCGCCGTTACCAGTGGAAGAAAACCGTAGGTCCTGTTGACGAGCGTCCAAGTTTAGTTAACCGTTGGAACACAGAATTTGACCACCGTTTGACTCCAGATTATTACCAGTCGTTTGGTTTAGGCTTTTTTGAATATTTTCAGTTGTCTGAAGATCTAGGGGCAGAGCCGCTTCCTATCTTAAGTTGCGGTATCGCGTGTCAATTCAATACCGGAGAATTGGTGCCGATGGACGAACTGGATCCTTATGTGCAAGACGCATTGGATTTGATCGAATTTGCAAATGGTTCAACAGATACTCCTTGGGGAAAAGTACGTGCAGATATGGGACATCCTGAGCCTTTCAAAATGAAATATATTGGAGTAGGGAATGAGCAATGGGGGCCGGAATATATTGAGCGATACAAAGTATTTAATGAAGCTATTTCAGAAAAATATCCTGAGATCATTATTGTTTCTGGAAGTGGGCCATTTCCTGATGGAGACTATTTTGAATACGGTATGAAAGAGCTTAAAGAAATAGGAGCAGAGATCATCGATGAGCATTATTACAGAAGTCCGGAGTGGTTTAGAGAAAATGCAACCCGTTACGACAGCTACGACCGTAATGGTCCAAAAATTTTTGCAGGAGAATACGCAGCACAAAGCGTTGCTATTGCTAGTCCGGATAACAAAAACAACTGGGAAACTGCATTGTCTGAAGCTGCATTTATGACCGGTCTAGAGCGCAATGCTGAGGTGGTTCAGCTTACTTCGTATGCACCGTTGATGGCGCACGCAGAAGGTTGGCAGTGGACACCAGATATGATCTGGTTCAATAACTTAGAGTCTTACGGTACGCCAAATTATTACGTTCAAAAATTGTATTCAACCAACAAAGGAACCGATTTGATCTCGGTAACCCAAGATGGTGAAAACTTAGTTGGGCAAGAGGAACTTTACGCTTCTGCGACTTTAGATTCAGAAGCTAATGAGGTTGTTGTTAAAGTGGTTAATACTTCAAACAAAGCTCAAGAAATTCAGTTGAATTTTGAAGGCAAGCGTTTAAAGAATAAGGGCAGCGTAATCGTTTTAAAAGAAGCAGATTTGACTCAGGAAAATTCGTTTGAATCAACGCAGGAAATCTCCCCTGTAACCGAGGAGTTAAAAGTTAAAAAAGACGTTGCAACCTATGAGGTTTCGGCTTATTCGTTGAATATCATTAGAATACCACTGAAATAAACTCTTAATAAAAAACTAAAAATATTAAGTGTTGAATATACATTTTTAAGCAGATTATAGTAGATTTGTTAGGTAGTAAGATTTTAGAATATGAAAGATTATGTGATTGGGCTTGATTACGGCTCAGATTCTGTTAGAGCGGTTTTGATAGATGCAGCTACAGGTGCAGAGATAGAAGCAGAAGTAAGTTATTATAGACGTTGGAAAGAACGTCTATATTGTGAAGCTTCAGAAAATCGTTTTCGCCAGCATCCTTTAGATTTGATCGAAGGTCTTGAAGCAACCATAAAAGCTGTTGTTACCCGAAGCGGAGTTTCAGCAAAATCTGTAAAAGGAATTTGTATCGATACTACAGGTTCTTCACCTATTCCGGTTAATGCGGAAGGTGTACCTTTATCGCTAACAGATGGTTTTGAAGAAAACCCTAATGCGATGATGGTTTTGTGGAAAGATCATACCGCAATTGCAGAAGCTAACGAGATCAATCACCTTGCACGCACTTGGGGCGGGGAAGATTTTACAAAATATGAAGGAGGAATTTATTCTTCGGAATGGTTTTGGGCAAAAATTTTACACGTGGTGCGTGAAGATGAGGCAGTAAAGCAAGCTGCATACTCCTGGATGGAGCATTGCGACTGGATTACCTATGCTTTGCTTGAAAATGTGGTCTTAGAAGACTTTAAGCGCAGTCGTTGTGCTGCGGGGCATAAAGCGATGTGGCACGAAAGCTGGGGAGGTTTACCGCCAGAAGAATTCTTAGGGAAACTAGATCCTTATTTGGCAGATTTAAGAGGAAGACTTTATGCGGAAACGTACACCTCAGATGAGATTGCCGGTCACTTAAGCGCTGCCTGGGCAGAGAAATTAGGACTTACCACTGAAACTAAAATCGCAGTAGGAACTTTTGATGCACACGCAGGGGCTGTAGGTGCTAAAGTAGAAGAGCACACGCTCGTTCGCGTAATGGGAACTTCTACGTGTGATATAAGTGTTTCTTCACCAGAGGTGGTGGCTAATAAAACCGTAAGAGGTATTTGTGGTCAGGTAGACGGTTCTGTCATTCCCGGGGCTGTAGGTCTTGAGGCCGGTCAATCTGCTTTTGGGGATTTATTGGCGTGGTTCAAAGATGTATTGAGTTGGCCCATTGATAACCTTGTGCTTACTTCAGATATTCTTTCCGCAGAGCAAAAGGAGCAATTAAAAGAAGAAATAGAAGCTGACTTTATCAGAAAATTATCTGATGCTGCAGAAGCGATTCCACATAGTGAAGCAATTCCTGTTGCTTTAGATTGGATCAACGGAAGAAGAACTCCAGATGCAAATCAAGAGCTTGAAGCTGCGATCACAAACCTGAATATGGGTACGCGTGCTCCGCATATCTTCAAAGCCTTAGTAAATGCGATTTGCTTCGGTTCTAAAAAGATCTTAGATCGTTTTGAAGATGAAGGCATCGAGATCAAGTCGGTTGTGGGTATTGGCGGTGTAGCTCGTAAATCTAAATTTATTATGCAGTCACTGGCAAATACACTTAACGTGCCGATTAAAGTGGCAGCTTCAGATCAGGCACCAGCGTTAGGAGCTGCAGTTTATGCTGCTGTTGCTGCAGGATTGTATCCTAATGTGATTGAAGCGAGCAAAACCTTAGGCAGTGATTATGAGGCAGAATACCTTCCGCAGGAAGAACACTTAGAGGAATTTGCAGCCTTGATGCAGCGCTATGAAGTCTTGAGTGACTTTGTAGAAAATACTATTACCAAACCGAAAAAGAACATAAAAGAACATGTATAAATCTTTAAAGGAAGAATGCTACGAAGCTAATATGGAGCTAGACGCTTTAGGTCTGGTTATTTACACTTTTGGTAACGTAAGCGCAGTAGATCGTATAAATGGCGTATTTGCTATTAAACCTAGCGGTGTGCCTTATGAAACCTTGAAACCGGAAGATATTGTTATCGTTGATTATGATAATAACATTGTAGAAGGAGATAAACGTCCATCGTCAGATACAAAAACCCATGCGTATTTATACAAACATTGGGAAGGTGTTGGCGGTATTGCTCACACACACGCCACCTATTCTGTAGCCTGGGCTCAGGCACAGATGGATATCCCTGTTTTTGGTACCACGCACGCCGATCACCTCACAGCAGATATTCCTTGTGCGCCACCTATGCACGATGATCTTATTGCAGGGAACTATGAGCACAATACAGGAATCCAAATTCTTGACTGTTTTAAAGACAAAGGTTTGGATTATAACGAAGTAAATATGGTACTTTTGGGTAACCACGGTCCTTTTGCCTGGGGAGAAACGGCTGCAAAAGCGGTTTATAACAGTAAGGTTTTAGAAGAAGTAGCGCGTATGGCACAATTGACGCTTCAGATTAATCCAAATGCGCCAAGACTTAAAGATTCGCTTATTAAAAAACATTATGAGCGTAAGCATGGAAAAGATGCTTATTACGGCCAGGGCTGCTAATTAATAAACTAATCAATTACAATTTCAAATTATGGGATTAATCACATTTGCCGCGTTTACACTTATGGTAGCGGTGATTTCGTATTTCGCTTCGCGCAAAACTGATGAGACCACTTCAGATGGTTACTTTTTAGGAGGGCGTAGTCTAACAGGACCGGTAATCGCCGGTTCCCTTTTGTTAACCAACCTTTCTACCGAACAAATTATAGGTACTAACGGTGTTGGTTTTAGTGAAGGTATTCTAATTGCAGCGTATGAAATCGTTGCAGCTGTAGCGATGGTATTTACTGCATTTGTGCTTTTGCCAAAATACCTCAAAGGTGGAATATCTACGATTCCTCAATTTTTAGAAAAGCGTTACGGAAAACTTACGAAAACGATTGTGTCAATCCTATTCTTAATGGCCTATGCGATCTCGATGCTGCCAACGGTATTGTATTCTGGTGCATTGGCGATCAATACGATGTTTGATATTCCGGAGCGTATGGGGCTCGATCCTGAATCTGCACTTTGGGTTACCGTTTGGGGAATTGGAATCATTGGATCTATCTATGCGATTTTTGGTGGATTAAAAGCAGTAGCAGTTTCTGACTCGATCAATGCTGTTGGTTTGATTGTTGGAGGTCTTCTAATTCCTGTTTTCGGTCTTATGGCTGTAGGTGGCGGAAGTGTTGTTGAAGGACTTAATGTAGTCACCACCAATCTTCCTGAAAAATTTGAAATTCTTGGCGGACCTAATTCTTCGGTGCCGTGGACGACCTTGTTCACAGGTATGCTTATTGTTAACTTCTATTATTGGGGAACCAACCAAGCGATCATTCAGCGTGCGCTGGGAGCAAAAAACTTAGCTGAAGGACAAAAGGGATTATGTCTGGCAGCGATCGTTAAGATTTTAGGACCTATCATTGTTGTACTTCCGGGAGTCATTGCTTTTGAATATTTCAACGGAAATCTAGAGAATGCCGATGAAGCATACCCGATGCTGGTAAAAGCTGTTCTTCCAACCGCTTTTGTAGGATTCTTTGCTGCAGTACTTTTTGGTGCGATTTTGAGTTCGTTTAACTCGGCATTAAACAGTTCGGTAACCTTATTTGGTCTTGACTTATACAAACAATATTTTAATGCAAATGCTTCAGAAAAGCAAGTAGTACGCGCAGGTAAAACCTTCGGTATTTTCTTAGCGATCTTTTCGATGGCAATTGCACCATTATTATACGGAGTAGAAGGTGGTATTTTCAACTATTTACAGGAATTAAACGGTTCGTTTAGTGTGCCTATTTTGGCAATTATTCTTGTGGGTTACTTTTCAAAACGCGTTTCAGGAAAAGCAGCGAATATCGCAATTGTTTTTGCAGTGGTGACGTATTTGGTAACCTTATATGTGGTAAAACCTATTATCGCAGGCAACGCTGTGGCAGCAGCTGAAGTAGCAGGAGTGACCGATGCTTCAGAACTTGCAATGGTAGCTAAGGATGCCTTCCCAAGTTTCTTACATATTATGGGAATCATCTTTTTACTGGTTCTTATCATCTTGTTTACGGTGAGTAAATTCTTTCCACGTCAAACAGATTACATGGAAGAATACACCCGTCAGGTGGACATTACACCTTGGAAATATCTCAAACCTGCAGGCGTAGTTATTTGCATCGCAGTGGTGAGTATTTACGTCTATTTCTCATAAAACACTTTCAATATCTAATCAATAAATAAAGCAGAAGAAGGCTATGAATTATAATATTGACCAATACGAAGTTTGGTTTGTAACGGGAACGCAGCACTTATATGGTGAAGAAACGCTAAAACAAGTAGCAGCTCACTCTCAGGAAATTGCACAAGGACTTAACGGGTCTGCAGCGATTCCTGTAAAAATTGTTTATAAAGACTTAGTAAAAACGCCTAACGAGATCACAGACTTGTGTCTTGAGGCCAACAGTACTAAAAATTGCATCGGTTTAATTTTATGGATGCATACATTTTCACCGGCGAAAATGTGGATTAAGGGATTGAATATTCTTCAAAAACCGATCTGCCATTTACACACACAATTTAATGCAGAAATTCCATGGGGCGAGATTGATATGGATTTTATGAATCTTAATCAATCTGCCCACGGTGATCGTGAATTTGGTTTTATGATGTCACGCATGCGTAAAAAGCGCAAGGTGGTTGTAGGCCATTGGGGTGACAAACGTGTACAAGCAAAACTGGGCGTGTTCACGCGTGTCGCTTTAGGATGGAATGAATTCCAAAACTTAAAAGTAGCGCGTATTGGTGATAATATGCGTGAGGTTGCAGTAACTGAAGGTGATAAGGTGGAAGCACAAATGCGCTTTGGTTTTACCGTAAACGGATTTGATTCTTCAGACATCGTGGCAAAAATCAATGAGATCAAGCAAGAGGATCTTGACGCTTTATTAAAAACCTATGAGACGGAGTACGAACTGCACGATTCTATTAAAGAAGGCGGTGAGAAGCGCCAGTCTTTAGTTGATTCAGCAAAAATTGAATTGGGCCTAAGAGCCTTTTTAGAAGAAGGTGGTTTTGGTGCGTTTACAGATACGTTTGAAAATCTTGGTGAACTGAAACAATTACCGGGAATCGCAACGCAACGCCTTATGGCAGATGGTTACGGTTTTGGTGGAGAAGGAGACTGGAAAACAGCAGCGTTAACACGTGCAATGAAAGTGATGGCCATTGGTCTTGAAGGAGGAACTTCGTTTATGGAAGATTATACCTATCACTTCACCCCACAAGGTTCTTACGTGTTAGGTTCGCATATGTTGGAGATTTGTCCATCTATTGCTGATGCCAAGCCAAAATGTGAAGTACATCCGTTAGGAATTGGTGGTAAAGAAGATCCGGCACGCTTGGTGTTCAATTCACCAGAAGGACCTGCTATCAATGCTTCTTTAGTAGATATGGGTAACCGTTTCCGTTTAATTGTGAACGAAGTTGAAGCCGTTAAGCCCGAAGCAGATCTTCCGCATTTACCGGTAGCACGTGTCCTTTGGGATTGTAAACCCAATCTTGACATCGCAGCAACAAGCTGGATTCACGCTGGGGGCGCACACCATACGGTGTATAGCCAGGCGGTAACTACAGAGTTTATGGAAGATTTTGCAGACATCGCAGGTATCGAATTGCTTGTGATCGATGAGCAAACCCGAGTGCGTGACTTTAAGGATACGATAAATGCTAACGAAGCTTATTATCATATCTTTCAGCACCGTATGTAAGTTTTAAAAACAGACGAATTATGAAATTAAATAAAAATCTTTTAGTTGTTCCTGTTGTATTAGGGATGGCGCTTTCGATGGTAAATTGTAAAAATGAGCCTAAGAAAGAAGAAACTGCGGTTGTTGCAGAAATGCCTGAGGCAACCATCACCAAGTCAGACTTTGGGACGACGCCAGATAGCATTGCTGTTGAAAAATACAGCCTTGTTAACGCTAATGGGATGGAAGTGGATATCATCACGTACGGTGGTATCATTACCAGCTTAAAAGCACCTAGCCAAGACAGCATATTTCAAGATGTAGTACTCGGTTATGATACTTTAGAGGAATATACTACGACCGGAAATCCAACTTTTTTTGGAGCTTTGATCGGCCGCTACGGAAACCGTATCGCTAAAGGTAAATTTTCTATCGATGGTGAAGAATATCAATTACCAACTAACGATGGACCAAATAGTCTGCACGGTGGAAAAGGTTTTGATAAAGTAGTTTGGACCGCTGAAGAAGTTGAAGACGGAGACAACGTAGGTTTGAAGTTGACTTATACTAGTCCTGATGGTGATCAAGGCTATCCTGGGAATTTAGAAACTACAGTGGTTTATACACTACAGGCTGACAATACGCTTAAAGTGGATTATGAGGCAACAACAGATAAGGCAACGGT
>Ga0207897_100378_pt1 | contig 15685 bp, 11 predicted proteins | sample LinPmetageLP42_FD_184054 | JGI IMG/M metagenome (GOLD analysis project Ga0207897, IMG submission 184054) | Marine viral communities from the Pacific Ocean - LP-42 (SPAdes) | ecosystem: Environmental > Aquatic > Marine > Oceanic | place: Pacific Ocean | collected 2010-08-27
TAGTGGTTGTAGTGGTTGTAGTGGTTGTAGTGGTTGTAGTGGTTGTAGTGGTTGTAGTGGTTGTAGTGGTTGTAGTGGTTGTAGTGGTTGTAGTGGTATGGTGAATCTGGCTACTACAGACCACTACACCTTGAGACTAAATATATAGGGGTAGGGGCACTCACATGCCCCTACCTCCGCCGTTTCCTAGCTCTTACCCCTGCACCCCCTTGCCGCCTTCACTCCGCTGCCGGAGCAGCTGATACATCAGGTGAGCGAAGCGTTTCTCTATCCCGCCGTCTTCCAGTATCGGCATGGACATCTTCTCTTGGTCAGCCAGTGCATCGAGCAGTACATCGTTTAGGCGTTTGGGTAGCAGGCCCTTCATGGCGTCTTCGAGGCTGTAGCTGTTGACCTGTCCCATGAGGTCTTCATCGCGTTCCAGGCGTGTAGCGAGACCATTGGCGAAGTGGAGCTTGTCGTCGTCCTGGATCTCGGCACCGTAGAGGTCATTCAGGGTGTCGATGATCTCATCCAGCTTCTTCTTCTCCGGATCTTTCGGGGTGCCGGAGCCGACCTCGGTGATCGAGTCCAGCCCGAATTCGCCTTCCTGCTCTTCCAGGCGCAGCTCCTGCTCCTGATGCTTGGTCTGGCGGTAGTGCGTCAGCTCCAGCTCGCTGACGTCCAGCTCCGGGTCCTTGAGGCGGTCTTCCCGTAGCAATGGGCTCAGGTGCTTGGCGAACACGCAGAGTTGCTCCAGCTCGGTGTCTTCGTAGGAGATGATCTGCGAGAGAAACTCGTAGGCGCGCACGAAGCTCTTGAGGTTCTTGCGGAACAGTTCGAGCTCATCACGTGAGGTACCCGCATCCTTTAGCTCTTGCTCGGCTCGCTTCAGGCCCATCTCATCGCCGTTCTTCCCGGCAATGTCACGCGCGTCACGCCACACGCGTATGTGCTCGGTCAGCGCGACATAACGCTTGTTGAAGCGATCACGCGCCGGGTCACAGTAAAACGACAGCTTCGATGACGGCGCCTTGGGATCAAAGAAGGCTTCGGCAAACTGGGTGACTTCCTGGCCATGATAGATACCGGTGTCATCCAGGCTCTGCTGCATGTCATAGATGACTTGCGGGTCTGACACCGTGGCCAGCTCGCTTTCCCGGTAGTAGGGCGCGAAGGCATCCAGAATGTCCTGAGTGTCATTGAAGAAGTCGAGGATGAAGGTTTCCTTGCCGGGGAAGAGACGATTGAGGCGCGAGAGAGTCTGCACGCACTCCACGCCCTGTAGTTTCTTGTCCACGTACATGGCGCACAGCTTGGGCTGGTCGAAGCCGGTTTGGTACTTGTTGGCAGCGATCATCACGTTGAAGTCGTCGCTATCGAGCGCCGTGGCAAGGTCGCGGCCTTTTACGCCGGCATTGAGCAGGGCGCTGGCCTCGCTGACTTCCTCGGGGATGACATCGTCGGCCGGTACGCTTCCCGAGAAGGCCACCAGCGGATGCACGTCGTCATAGCCCTTGTCCTTCACATAGGCGAGCATCGCCAGCTGATAGCGCACGGCTTCCTGCCTACTGCTGGTCACCACCATCGCCTTGGCCTGACCGTTGAGCAGATGACGCACGTTGTGGCGGAAGTGCTCGACGATGACTTCGACCCGCTGATTGATGTTATGCGGATGCAAGCGTACCCAGCGCGCCAGGGTGCGGCTGGCCTTCTTGGAGTCAACCTCGATCTCGTCACCGTCCGGATGCGAGAGCTTCCATGCCGTCTTGTAGGTGGTATAGCGGCGCAGTACATCGAGAATGAAGCCTTCCTCGATGGCCTGACGCATGGAGTAGAGGTGGAAGGGGCGAGGCTTGTTGCTATCGCTTGCCGGTAGTTCTGGCTCTGGACGTACCCCGAACAATTCCAGGGTGCGGCCCTTGGGCGTGGCGGTGAAGGCGTAGTAGCTGATGCGCTGACTGGCACTGCGCGCGGCCACGGCGGCTTCCATCACCTCTTCGCTGCTCAGCTCGGCTTCTGGGTCATTGGTCTGCCCGGCGCTATTGAGCAGGGCCTTCAGCTTGCCCGCAGACGAGCCTGTCTGGGAGGAGTGGGCCTCATCCGCGATCACGGCATAGTGGCCTTCCGCCAGCTTGGGGCGCTTCTCCAGTGCATCGAAGAGGGCGGGGAAGGTCTGCAGGGTCACGATGATGATGCGGGTGTTGGCCGCTAGGGCGTCCGCCAGCTGGGCGGACTTGCTGGCACTCGCGCCTTCACGGCTGATGGGGCACACCACGCCGTGGGCATGTTCAAACTGATAGATGGTGTTCTGCAGCTGACTGTCCAGCACGGTGCGGTCCGTCACCACGATGACGGAGTTGAACATGCGGCTGCCATCCTCGGCATACAGGTTCGCCAGTTGATGCGCCGTCCAGGCAATCGAGTTGGACTTGCCCGACCCCGCACTGTGTTGGATCAGGTATCGGTTGCCCGCCCCCTCATTGCGTGTGGCCTCCAGCAGTTGATTGACGACCTGCCACTGATGGAAACGTGGGAAGATCATCGTTTCCTTGGTGGTGCGGTTGCCCGCGAAGTCCTCGCTGGTCTTCTCCTCCAGGTGCAGGAAGCGGCCGATGATCTTCAGCCAGGCATCTGGCTGCAGTACCTGCTTCCACAGATAGTCGGTGGCGTAGCTGTTGGCGTCCTCCGCAGGCGGGTTGCCGGCTCCGCCTTCCTCGCTGCCTCGGTTGAAGGGCAGGAAGAAGGTCTTGTCGCCCGCCAGGCGGGTGGTCATCGCTATCTCATCCTGACGTGCCACGAAGTGCACCAGTGCCCCGCGCTTGAAGGCCAGCAGTGGCTCTTCCTTGCGGGTGATGGGGTCTTTCAGCGGGCGGTCCTTGCGGTACTGACGCTTGGCGGCTTCCAGCGATTGCTTGAAGGCGCTCTTCAGTTCCAGCGTGGCTACCGGCAGGCCATTGACGAACAGCACGAGGTCCAGCCGTGGGTTGTAGCTGGCCTTGCCATTGCTGCTGTCCTTGGCATGCGGGGAGTAGGACACCTCCGGCACCACGCGCAGGATATTGGCCTGATAGCGCTGCACAGACTCCGGGTTCATGGCGTGGTCTGGCATGAAGCTGCACATCACCAGCGTATTGCCCGGCATCTTGAAACCGTGACGCAACACGGCCAGCGTGCCCACCTTCTTGAGGTGACGCTCCACCTGCTGAATCAGCACCTGCTCAGGCTTCTGTGGATTGCTGGAGCAGAGCTTGTCCCAGCGCTCCGGCCAGGCGGCCTTCTGGTAGGCAATCACATCTTCGGGGTAGAGCGCCGTGGCGCGATCGTACTGATTCGCCGTGCCCAGCTGCCAGCCACTGGCGACGAGGCTATCGACGATGTCCTGCTGAAACTGCGCTTCCTTGCTATCAGCCATGAGGCATTCCTGCTTGTTCGTGAGGAGTCGGCATGCTGGCCTGACTCACTGGTACGTTATTGGGCGTAGCCTTCATCGGTGGCGCTGGGGGTCGTCATTACCACGCTGTCTTGCCAGTCCGCGTAGGTCTGGCTGGTGCTTTCTGTCTTCCAGTGCTCGCGCCCATTGGCTGCACGACCGGAAACCACCGCGGCGGCGGCGCTGGGGCTCGAGAAAGCTTGGTCGGTAGAAAAGCAGCGTAATCCCTTTTCCGCCTCGATCAGCACCCCGTTATCACAGAGTTGCTGGTAAAGGCTCTGATAGCCCCCGCCTTTGCCTGTCCAGCTGCCCTTGGCAAGTGATCCCTTCAAGACATAGAACTCGCCTTCGATTTCCTTGCCCAGCGCCTTGATACCGAAGCGCGGCACCTCTGCTGCAAAGAGTGGTGATGCTTGAGCACTGATGTCAGATGGTTCGACAGTGGTACTGGAAGCTGAGGGCTTGGGGCGCTCACGCAGGAAGTCAAAGCTGAGCACCGGCAGCACGGTGCGAATCTGTTCCATGAAGAAGGCCATATCGGCGCGGTCTGACTCCGGCAGGCCGCCGTACTCGTGGGCGGTGCCATTGAGCAGGCGGCATTGGCCGGCCTCACGCGCGGCCTGCATCAACAGGCTTTCGAGATGTTTGGCATGGGCCTTGGTCAGGTTCTGGTCCTTGCTTGTCACCAGGCACACCCGCTCCCAGAAGTCCTTGCCGCCTTTGTCCTCCGGACGGTTGTGCTGTTTGAGGCGGGTGGCCACGTCATCGCTCTCACCGATGTACACCGAAGGCAGAGAGCTACCCTCGGTGGGTGGGCCGATCAGGAAGTAGATCCCGGTACGGCTGCACTCGGGGCGCTGCACCAACTGGCTCAACTTGCCACGTGGGCCGGTGATGACATGGCCGGTCCAGTTCATGATCTCGGCGGTCATCAGGCCACTCGGTGTGCCATCGACTAGAAACAGTCGAATGCTGCGCCCTTGGCTCATGCGCTGGCCTCCGCTGGCTCGGCCGCTGTTTGGCTCGCCTCCGGTGGCTGCCAGTCACGCACGTCGATCTTGCCGGTGACAGCGGCGGAGATCAGGGCAGAACGGCGTTCTTGCAATATTTTTGTCGTACTACCAGCTTCATCTATTAGTTTATTAAATTTTTGTTTTAATTCTGAAATCTTGTGATCGATTTTTTCTTGCTCGCCGTAAGGCGGCAGTGCCATTGGGATATCGTAGACCTGCTCAACCCGAAGATGAGAAACTGTGCTTCCATGTGAAACACTATCTATGTAACGAGTAAGGCAATCAGAGGTTAAGAAATCAAAAACGAAACTAGTAGCTCGGCTATCATTTAAGATGATATTCATCATTCGTTGGCCTAAACAGAGAGGTAGCTTTTCAGGTACTATGCAAACCTCTCCTGCTGGAGCTTCACGAGTAAATAAAATTGACCCCTCAGGCGGGACCCCTCTTTGGGTCCAAGTTCTAAAGTCTTCTTCGTTAGTGTATAGAGCGCCATCGATATTAAGAGACTGGTGCTTAACATTTGAGGTTCTTACTACCAGAAATTGACCGTCATCATGGTAGCTTGGCGTTCTATTTTTACAGTCAACAATTTGAGAAATAAATTTTAGTCGAGTTACTTCCCAATGCGCTGGCACTTCTCCCAGCCACTCCACGCCGGAGTCCTTCATCGGCACATTCGGGTCCAGGCCTTTGGTGACGGCGTGCGAGATCACCGCCTGACGCTTCTCCTTGAGGAGAGCGATGAGGCATTGTTGCTCCTCGATCAACGCGTCGATACGCGCGGTTTCGTGGTCTAGGAAGGCCGCAATGGTGGTTTGTTCTTTAAGCATTGGTGATGCTAGATGGATATTATTTAGATCTTCCTGAGCCATGCTCGGCAAAGCTGTATTTGTCGAATACATGTCATATTGAAAGCATTTGGCGTAGTAATAGAGATATTTTGCTGAGGTCTCTTTTCTTATCTCGGTGTAGAACATCGTATCAACAGTCCAGAAAGGAGTGTTGATGTAAATAGGTTTGTCGATCGTACCTTTTCGGCCCAGTAGAACTGATTCCTTCGCATAAAGATAATGTGAGGCACGAGAGAACTCGCCCCCAGAACCAATTACTGGATATCCATCGCTTGAAACCTCTACGTCTTTATAATCTCGACCATTTTTTATGCGTGCAGTATGCTTGAACTTTTTCAATGACCAATGCGCAGGCACTTCTCCCAGCCACTCGACACCAGAGTCCTTGTATTCGTCATAGGCTTTGAAGCTCATGCCGACATCTCCTCGATCATCTGCTTGATGCGGTCGGTACAGGCCTTGAGGTCGGTATCGATGGCCTCCAGCGGGCGGGGCGGCACGAACTGGTAGAAGTGGCGATTGAAGGGAATTTCATAGCCTTCGATGCCGAGGCGGCCAGAGAGCGGGTCGCGCTTGGTGTCGTCGATCCAGGCATCGGGTACGTGGGGCTTCACTTCACGTTCGAAGTACTCCAACACCGATTCATTCATCGGCACGTTCTCGTAGTCGCGCAGGCCGCTGTCGGCTTCCGGGTTGCCGTGCTTGTCACAGCAGATATCGGCTGTGTCACTGCGCTCGCTCAGGGCGTTCAAGACGGCCTTGAGCAGCGGGGCACCGACTTTCATGCTGGCGGGCAGCTCCGCCTTGAAGGTGGCCTTGAGCATCTTGGTGAAGGCGTCACGGTTGGTGAATAGGGTATCGGGCAGGGTGGCGCAGGCGGCTAGCAGGGCGCTGCGTTCCTCTTCCTTGAGCTTCTGGATGGCCTTCTCGTCATTCAGGCGGGCGATACGTTCCTCACTGGCCTGGAAGTCGAGGCGCAGCGGACGCTCGACGGTGATACGGCGGTAGCCGAAGTCTTCATTGGCGAAGATCTTGCTGCGCGGCGCGCCATCTTCCGTGAGGCTTTCTTCTTCCCCGGCAAAGCTGCCGTAGAGGCGCACCAGCTCTTCGATCTGGCCGTCTTCCAGGTACTTGCGCTTGCTGCCGAGTGACTTGCGCATCTTGCTGCCCATGTCACCGGCGTTGATCAGCTGCACCTTGCCCTTGCGTGCCTGCGGCTTGCGATTGGATAGGATCCACACATAGGTGGCGATGCCGGTGTTGTAGAACATGTCTGTCGGCAGCGCGATGATGGCTTCCACCATGTCGCGGGTGAGTAGGTAGCGACGAATCTCCGACTCACCACTGCCTGCACCGCCAGTGAACAGCGGCGAGCCATTGAGGATGATGCCGATACGCGAGCCGCCATCGCTGGGCGCACGCATCTTGGCGACCAGGTGCATGAGGAACAGCAGCGAGCCATCGGAGACACGCGGCAAGCCGGGGCCGAAGCGACCATCGTGGCCCTTGAGGGTGTGCTCATCGGTGATCTGCTTCTGCACCTTCTTCCAGTCCACGCCGAAGGGCGGGTTGGAGAGCATGTAGGCGAAGCGCTCACCGGCCAGCTGGTCATCGGAGAGGGTATTGCCGAGCTTGATCTGATCAATGCCCTGGCCCTTGATCAGCATGTCGCCCTTGCAGATGGCGTAGGACTCGGGATTGAGCTCCTGCCCGTGCAGCGAGACGCTGACGTTGTGGCTGATCTCCTGAATGTAGGCATCGCCCTCGGAGAGGAAGCCACCGGTACCGGCCGTGGGGTCATACAGGGTGACGATGCCACCGGGCGCGATGTGTTCTTCTTCACCGGTCATCAGCAGTGAAGTGGTGAGGTGCACGATATCGCGTGGGGTGAAGTGCTCACCGGCAGTCTCGTTGGAGCTCTCGGCAAACTTGCGGATCAGCTCCTCGAAGATGGTACCCATCTGGTAGTTGCTGATGGCCTCGGGGCTGAGGTCGATCTCGGCGACGCGCTCGACCACCTTGTAGAGCAGATTGTTGTTGCTCAGCTGCAGGACGAAGTTCTCGAATTCGAAGTGCTCGAAGATCTCCCGCGCGCTGGGGCTGAAGGCCTGCACGTAGCTCATGAGGTCTTCAGATGTCTGGGTCGCGGAGAGCGTGCCCAGGCTAAGCGGTGAGGCATTGAAGAACTCGCGCCCGGTGGCACGCATCAACAGCTTCTCGCGCAGGGTGTCCGGCTTGTCAGCGTTCTCCTCCGCCACGGCCAGTGTCTTGGCCTTGGTGTCTTGCAGTACGCATTCCAGGCGGCGCAGCAGGGTGAAGGGCAGGATGATGCGCCCGTATTGAGATTGCTTGAAATCGCCGCGCAGCAGGTCCGCGATGGACCAGATGTAACTCGCCAGCTGGGAATGACTTTCCGTGTTCACGATGATGCTCCCGCGTATGGAACTGCTTTAGGAATTGCAGATAAGGCTGTAGGGGCATGATAGCGCGTCATGCACCATGACTAAATCAGGGTATGACGAGGTGCGTCGCATATTCAGGCAGTTAGCGAAATACCATCGTCCGAGAGAGGAGGGGTAGATCACTTGCGATGCGCAGGTGGAATCTGTGATATCTGTATGAATACCGGCATGTAGCACCGATTATCAGAGGCGTAGTGACAAATGGAGTGTCTGGACAAGCGTGCGCTTTATCTGCAGGAAGTCAGCAGTTGTGGTGGGGTTCGGGCGGCTGCGGAGCATCTGGAGGTTAATCCTTCTGTCGTAACGCGTCAGATCCGGAGTCTGGAGAATGCGCTGGGCGTGGCGTTGCTCGAGAGGAATGGCCGCCATGTACTGCCAACGGAGGCGGGGAGACTGGTGCTGGAGAGTTATCTGGCACAGCGGCAACTCAATTCCGAGCTTCGCGATACGCTGTCACGCTGGAAGAATCTGCAGACAGGGCAGGTCACTGTCTCTGTCGGTGATGGTTTCGTGGATAGCTTCATCAAGTCGGTGCTGAGTACCGTCGCAAAGCGTTATCCGGATGTGATGATCGATATGCGGACCGGCATCTATGTGCCGCGCGAGCCTCATGAGATGGTCTTGCATGATGAGGTGGATATCGCGGTGACTTACGGACCGGTGGTAGACCCGCGTCTGGTCGTGCATTCCTTTGCCCGCGGGCCTTTATGTGCGCTCGTGGCGAGGGATCATCCCTTGGCAGGCCTTGAGAGTGTCTCCGTGGCGGAGTTGGCGCGACACAAGTTGATCTTCCTGCCAGAGGTCTCGGGGTCGCAGCGTCTGGTCAATGACATCTTCCGTACGGCGGGCCAGGTCGCGACGCCTTCTTACCGCTGTAATCTGCACTCCATTTCGCGCCGAATGGCCTGTGCGGGCATTGGTGTCGCTTTCATGACGGCAGCCGCGGCACATGAAGAGGTCTCGGCAGGACTCCTGTCTGCCATCCCCATCGAGCATCCTTTGGCAGAGGCCACCCAAGGCAATCTGGTACGTAGAGTCGGCAGACGGCTGACGCCGGCTGCCGACTATCTATGGAAGGTGATGATGGGGATGCACTGACTCAGCTTGCCATCATGTAGACCCCCGGCCCGATGGCCCAGCCAAGCGACAGCCATAGCATCAGGAAGGCCGACCAGGCGATCAGGAAGCCAAGCGCCAGTGGCAGCATGGTAGCCACGAGAGTACCGAGGCCCATTTCCGGTTGATAGCGCTGCATGTAGACCAACGCCACCGAGAAGTAGGGGCTCATCGGCGAGATGATGTTGGTACTGGAATCACCGATACGGAACATCGCCTGCACGAAGGCAGGGTTGAAATCGATCATCATCAGCATGGGCACGAAGACCGGTGCCATCAGCGCCCATTGGGCGGAGCCGCTCGTCATGAAGATGTTGAGCACTGCCGTCATCACGATAAAGGCACCGACCAGCGGGAGACCGGTAAAGCCTGTGCTCTGCAGGATATCGGAGCCTTCAATGGCAATGAACTGACCCAGCTCGGACCACTTGAAGTAGGCGATGAACTGCGAGATCGCGAAGAAAAGCACTAGCGTCGGGGCCAGCTCGCTGGCGGATTCCGCCATCTTCTTTGGCACATCGCGACTGCTGGTGATCTGGCCGACAGTCGCGCCGTAGACAAGCCCTATCAGTACGAAGTACAGGAACATCAACGGCACGAGGGACTTGAGGAAGGGAGAGGGGATCAAGCCGCCATCGGTATTGCGTAGCGGTGAAGCCTCAGGCAGAACAGCGATCAAGACAAGTGCTACATAGGCCAATGTGGCCAGACCGACGCGCTTGATGCCGGTCCATTCTTCAGGCTTCAGCTCAGGCTTTTCGCCCTGTGCCGTGAAGTCATTGCCCATGGGCAGAACACGTTGCAGACGCGGCTCCACTACCTTGTCGATGATGAGGGTACCTACGATAGCCAATACAAACACCGAGCAGGCGACGAAGTAGTAGTTGTCGACGGGGGAAATGTAGGCCTCGGGGTCCACGAGCCTGGCAGCATCCGTGGTGATACCGGAGAACAGTGCGTCTCCCACGGTCACGAACAGACTGGCATCGTAGCCGGCGCCGGCAGCTGCGTAGGCTGCCGCGGCACCGGCGATGGGATGACGGCCCACCGAGTGGTACACCATTGCTGCCAGCGGGATCAGGATCAGATAGTTGGCATCCGAGGCGATACTGCCGCAGATACCCGCCATGAAGACGCAGAATGTCAGCAGGACCGGGGGCGCTTTCGCGACGCTGACCTGCATGAGCGTGGACATGAGGCCGACCTTGTCAGCCAGGCCTATCCCGAACATGACGACCAGGATGAGCCCCAGGGGCGGGAAGTTGATGAAGTTGCTGACCACGCTGGTCAACATGAACTCCAGACCCTCAGGTGATACCAGGCTACGCACATGTACCACGGCATCGCTTTGCGGATTGACGGCAGACACACCGAGCAGGTCCAGCACCGCCGAGGCGAGGATGATCAACCCTGCCAGAATCGTGAACAGAATGAAGGGGTGAGGGAGCTTGTTCCCTGTACGTTCGATGGATGCGAGAACGGCTTGCATTGTTGTTGTCCTTGTTATGTTGATCTGACTGACTTGTTCAATCGCGCGCCAGCAAGTCCTTGGCCAACGACAGGAAGACTCCGCCCGCGACCGGCAGGATGTCGTCGTTGAAGTCGTAATGCTCATTGTGCAGATAGGCACTGTCGCCGTTGCCGACGAAGAAGAAGCACCCGGGGATTTCCCTGAGGTAGAAGGCGAAGTCCTCAGCGCCCATGGTGGGCATGTAGTCCAGCTTCTTGATGTCATCACTGACCTGATGATGGCGAGCGATCTCGAGTACCTTGTCAGACCATTCGGCGTCATTGAGGAGGGGCGGAATCTCGAGCTCATGTGCCATTCGGTAGCTGGCGCCATGCGCGCTGCACACGCCTGAAATGACCTGCTCAAGCTGGCCGGCCAGTGCATCACGTGAAGAAGTGCGGTCACTGCGGATGTTGATCAGAATCTCGGCTTCGCCCGGGATGATGTTGGCTGCATCACCGGCATGGAAGGCGGCTATCGTGATCACGCCCGCTTCCAGCGGTGATTTGTGGCGTGCGACCAGTCCCTGTAGTTGCTGAATGATCGAGGTACCCACGTAGATCGCATCCACTGCCAGGTGCGGCATGGCGGCATGCCCGGTTTTCCCTTCGACAGTGACTCGGAAGGTGTCGTTACCCCCCATGGCCGGTCCGGGCTTGACGAATACCTGACCGGCTGGGAAGTTCGGACGATTGTGGTAGCCGAATATCGCGGAGACTTTCGGATTCTCCAGCACACCTTCTTCGATCATCCGCGCCGCGCCGTTACCGCCTTCCTCCGCCGGCTGGAAGATCAGCTTCAGGTGCCCTGACAGGGTGCCGCGCTGCTCCATGATGGCTTCTGCCGCCAAAAGGAGTGTGGCGGTATGGCCATCATGTCCGCAGGCATGCATCAGCCCACGCTTGGTGGAGCAGTGCGAAAAGATGTTGGCCTCATCAATCGGCAGCGCATCCATGTCCGCGCGAAAGGCGATCACGGGCCCCGGGCGACCAGTGTCCAGCTCTGCCAGAACCCCCGTCTCTGCTATCCCTTCGGTGACTTGGTAGCCCAGCTCACGCAGTCTCTCTGCGACCACCTTCGCTGTTTGGGTCTCCTCGAACTTCAGCTCGGGGTGCTGATGGAAGTGGTGCCTGAGCGATCTGGCCGTCTCTAACTGACTGTCGGTAAACATTGATTGTCCTTGTTCTAGTTTAGGAACTGCTTGACTACGCTAGAACAAGGCGGGAGCACGAAGGGAGACCAGAGAGCGGCGTGTTTGTTGACCTGAGTGCAACGAATATCAGAGGGCGCTCATTTTCTTGTCTCTGAATTTGCCGGTGTAGCGGGCAAAGGTGATTACCGGTGATGCATTCTGTCTCGCACAGCTCGGCCCCTAGTGGGGGCTGCAAAAAGCAGCTGATCGACACGTGCAAGAAGCGCTGCTTCCATAACCTATTCAAGAGGTCGGTCAGTCATGTCTACGGAGGGCCGGGTCCTGCCCATTCGTGGTTTAAACTTTATGTTAAAGCGGCCTTGTAGGGCGATTCTGATCTTGAAGGTGAGTGGGGGTGGTTTATTATTTCTACTGAAAACGGAATTTAAGGTCGCTTTTCTACGTGAAAATAAACCAGCTGCTGCACAAGATCCCGTATGGCGCTGTCGTGACGACCGCCTGGCTGGCGTCACATGGCGTCACCTCTGATCAGGCGCGTAAGCTGGCCAACAGTGGCTGGCTGCAACGCGTGGGGCACGGCGCTTACTGCCAAGCGGGGGAGCCTCTTACCTGGTAGAGCGCTGTTTTCGCCCTGCAGGCGAGCGACGACACGGACTTACCACCGCTGTGGCCGGGTGGCCAGACGGCCCTGGCACTGCATGGCTTTGCCCACTATCTGCCGATGGGGGAGAGCACAACACACCTGTATGGCAAGGAGGCAGCTCGGCTGCCCCGTTGGTTGAATGATGCCGAGTGGGCAGGGCGGATGATGCTTCACTCTGAAAAGGGCCTGCCAGCGCAGCTTCCCGGCAGCTTTACGGACTACGCATCGGATGGCAGGGCCTTCAGTTTGCAGGTATCGACCCCAGAACGAGCGGTCCTGGAGTGGGTCGCCGTGACGCCGAATGAGCTGCTGTTCAGCAGTGAGTTGGTGGATACCTTCGGCGGGCTCAATACGCTGCGCCCCCGCCGGCTGCAGGCATTGCTAGAGGGGTGCCGTTCGGTGAGAACGAAGCGTGCCTTCCTGGTGCTGGCTCGCCACGTCGGGCATGCCTGGTACCGACGACTGGAACCAGGCCGACTGGACCTTGGCAAAGGTAAGCGGCAGCTCTGCCAGGGCGGCAGGCTGGATAGGGAATATCACGTGACGGTGCCGGAGGCGTTCCTGCATGCCGATTGAAGCTCGCTACCACGAACAGGTCAGTCTGCTGGTCTCGCTGCTGCCGTTTTTCAAGCCGAGCCGTGCTTCGCCCTCAAGGGCGGCACGGCCATCAACCTCTTCGTGCAGCCATTACCTCGTCTATCGGTCGACATCGACCTGGCCTACCTGCCGCTGGAGCCCCGTGACAAGGCGCTGCGACGCTGTCGTGAGGCGCTGTAGCGGCTCACAGAGTCCTTCAGCGCTCGGCTGCCAGGCGTACGCGCCGAGCTTCAGGATAATCGCCGAGACGAGCTGAGAATCCTGGTGCGCCGAGGGCGTAGCCAGGTGAAGGTGGAGGTATCGCCGGTACTGCGTGGCACTCTTCACCCGCCCCAGGAGCGCGATGTCGTGGAAGCCGTGGAGGACGATTACGGCTTCGCGGCGGTGCAGGTGGTGTCACTACCGGACCTGTATGGCGGCAAGATCTGCGCCGCGCTGGATCGCCAGCACCCCAGAGATCTCTTCGATGTGAAGCTGCTGCTGGACCAGGGCGGCCTGGATAGCAGCGTGTTCGAAGGCTTCCTGGTCTATCTGCTGGGGCACCCGAGGCCCTTGAACGAAGTGATCAACCCGCGACTAAAACCGCTTGACGACGTCTACCGACAGGAATTTGTCGGGATGGCCAGGGCTGATATCCCGTTGCAGCAGCTCGAGGACGTACGGCACGAACTTCTGACGCGGCTGGGCCAGCTGATGACGGATGAGGATATCCGCTTCCTTATGGCCTTCAAGCAGGGGGCGCCTGACTGGACGCTGTTTCCGCTGTCAGGCGCTGATCAGCTGCCAGCCGTGCGCTGGAAGCTAGCCAATATCCAGAAGATGGGGGCTGACAAGCACCGTCAGTCACTAACGCTCCTGGAGCAGGCGCTGGGTAGCCTTCGGAGATGACGCCTAATACCCCCAGCGATGTACCGGCCTAAGTAGACTTCTCTTTACATCCCTGAGGCGCTAGGCTATTACGCATAGTTACGCTAGGCGCAGGGGATAACATGGCGGGCAGCTGGGAAGCTCTATTCCAGTGGAGCATCACCAAGGCCATGTCTGCCGGCGGCTGGGAGTACGTCAGCTGGCTGGAATTGCCCCACTATCGCCTCATCGAGCGTGAGGAGGAACGCCTGCTCCTGGAAGTGGCCGGGGAGGGCTACGGCCTTACCTCGGTCAACGATGTCCGCTCTGGCAAGCCCCACGACGCCGAGAAGCAGCGCCTGGCCGAGATCATCGACCGGCTCAACGACCTCTACGGCGCCGAGGTCAGCGACGATGACAAGCTGCACTTCGCCAACGGCATCGCCGACCGCATCGAACGCGACGAGGCGGTAATGGCCCAGGTGCGCAACCATAGCGAGGACCAGGTGATGCACGGCCTCTTCCCGAAGAAGGTCACCGACGCCGTGCTCGACGCCCTAAGCGACCACGAGAAGCTCAGCATGCCGCTGCTGGAGGACGAGGAGACAGGAAGGCAGTTTGCGCTGTTGATCCTGAGGTTATTGGCGGGAAGGTCGAGCCGTGACTTGCGTGCTGAATAGCGGTTTAGGGGAGGAGGCTAACGTGACTGATAACAACCTGCAGCCACCATGCAGAAAAAGGCAACAGGCACGTTCATTGGGGATATGCAGTATGCACGATAATCCGTGGTGTGCTGACAAGCTATAACAGTGTTTTAGGGGCTCTGCAAGCGAGTGGTATAACATTTTTGAGCGCGCGCGCTCGTTCAAGTCAATAAACGAGCGCACTGTTTAATACCTGTTATACAGGAGGATGCAATATATATGGCTCAATTATCTGAAGTATTTGGCGTAAGCCCTAATCAAGTTCTCTCATATGTCGAGCGGAATAATATTGATGAGAAGTTTCAGAGGTTTTTGGGAACCGGAAACCACATAGTGGTATATGGGGCATCAAAACAAGGTAAGACTGCTCTGGTTTCCCGGTACCTGCCCTATGATGAGAACGTGGTTGTGAGGCTAACACCAAACACTAATATTTCAGACGTGTATGCGAGCATCCTGAGGCAACTCGGTATAGAAATTGAAATAGGAAGTGAAAGTGAAAATTCTATATCGTCCTCCGCAACAGTAGGGATTAAAGCGAAAGCGAAATTGCTGCTTTTTGGTGAGGGTGAGGCAAATGCATCGGCAAAGCTAGAGGCTGGCGATAAGCAGAAAAAGATATCTAAAACGATTCCTTTTAACTTAGCAGTTGCTCAGGACATATCCGAACTCCTCCATACTATAAACTTTGATAAGAAAGTTATTTTAGAAAACTTTCACTATCTAGACGAAGAAAAGCAGAGAGAGCTTGCTTTTGATCTAAGAACATTTCAAGAAACTGGGATTATATTTGTCATTCTCGGCGTCTGGAGAAAAAAGGACAAGCTGCGTAATTTTTGTACTGACCTTACCGATAGGGTTGATGATATTCCGGTCGAACCTTGGGTAGAGCCAGATTTTAGAAAGGTTATTCGAAAGGGATCACAAGAACTTAATATTAGTATCAGCGAAAGTGTTATCTCAAGAATAATTTCAAATTCATTTGGAAGTATTGGTGTTCTTCAGGAGCTACTTAGGGAGTGCTGTGCAGCTGCTGGTGTTACCGAAACATGTACTGGGGACGGTCGCCATCTTGCGGATGACTCCTATGCCGATGCCGCTTTATCTAAAAAGTGCGACGATTATCGCGAAAACCACCAACAAGATCTTGAATTACTAGCGTCCGGTAACGTTACGCACAGCAAAGACAAAGAAAAAGTGCCCCTACACCTTCCCTATTATCTGGTCAGAGTTATAGCTCAAAAGGGCTATGATGGAATAATTGGTGGGCTTTCGCGCGCGGATATTACTGATTCAATTAAGGCAATGCATCACAGGCCTGAAGATGTTAGACCTAGCGATATGAGTAATCTTCTTCATAATTTATCTAGTCTCC
>Ga0207897_100382_pt1 | contig 15532 bp, 14 predicted proteins | sample LinPmetageLP42_FD_184054 | JGI IMG/M metagenome (GOLD analysis project Ga0207897, IMG submission 184054) | Marine viral communities from the Pacific Ocean - LP-42 (SPAdes) | ecosystem: Environmental > Aquatic > Marine > Oceanic | place: Pacific Ocean | collected 2010-08-27
TTACGAAGAAATAGTGGAACAGGTCTCTCGCGCTTGGAATACATTCATTGCGGATGTTGAACGAGTCAAAAATCTCTGTTGGAGAGAGTGGATAAAGTTGGTCAATTAATTAATGCAATTGGTATAACTAGCCCTTCCACTTGCTTTGTATAGGTACAAGAGTGAAGAGTTTCAATCAACCATTCCCAGATACTATTAACATCGGCTTGAGGATATTGTCCGGCAATAGGAGCGTTTTTACAGCTGAAGCTAGCTACTTGTTGCTCCTCTTTCACAAACAATAACTTTATGTGCGTTTTTCCTATATCTAAAACAGCCTTCACTCTATTACTACCCCTAAAACAAACAATTATTAAGCTCCCCTGGATAGCGCTATGTCGGTGTTTACGCGACTTAGCATTAATCCACTGAGCATCTCATATGTGCCAGATAACCGAACGTTCTTCAGACAACGTAGCGTTAAATGAACAATGCGTAGAGTCCAGTGCATACGTTTAATTCTGTTCAAGTTGTAGAGCTTTCATCTCTCGCTTCAATAGCGGTTTAACAGATTGAGTTCCAACCTCCACAAAAGCTAAAAGAATATAAATGACAACACAGGGGGGATTATATAACAAAAAATGATTGTTTTTGAATATTTTTGATTGAAATTAGAGGGTTTTAAAATATATCTGGTATTTTTAAAATGGTCTTACTATAGAGATAGCGTAGCACTTAACAAGGCATAAGGAGTGAAACATAAAAGTGGCTTCATGCTATGAAGCCCTTTAATAATTAGGAGTTGTCACTTTGATTAAACGGTAACAGCTTGAGCATCGACTACGATAACTTCGATACCCCAACGTCGAAACTCTTTCAGTACTTTTTCATCAGCGCGACTATCGGTGATGACAATATCAACGGCCTCTAGGTCGCAAAAAACTAAGTTGCTCTGTAAACCTATCTTGGTGCTATCAGCCAAAACAACTAACTTATCAGCCTGTTTACGCAACTTTTTTTCAGCGAGTATAAGTAACGGATCGGATTCCATCACGCCGTATTTACTGATACCCGGCGTGCCCATAAACATCATGCTTCCGCGATAATTTTGCGTCGTATCATTTTCAAAAGAGCTAAGAATTATACTTTGCTTTCTATACACTTCACCTCCCGGCAAGGTGACTTGATTTTGGCTGTTCTCAACCAAATCTTGAGAAAGAACGAACGAATTAGTTAGAACATTCAAGCGTTTTTCACGAAGAAACTCCGCCATCATAAAAGTAGAGCTCCCCCCATTAATGATAATTGATTCACCATCAGAGCAAAGTTCACAAGCAGCTTTAGCTATTTGTCTTTTTATATCGGCGTTTTTCTCTTTATCAATTAAAAACGCATTGCCAGATAAATAAAAGTTCGAGGTGGTGCCTGAATCAATGACTTGAGCCCCCCCTCGTATTTTTTTTATTTTCTTTTGCGCAGACAACTTATTCAGGTCTCGTCGAATAGTAGCCTCAGAAGCTCCAAGTTGAGCGCACAACTCAGGCACGCTCGCAAATGTAGACTCCTCTAGCACTTCTAGAATTAACTGTTGTCGCTGCTTTTCAAGCATTTTTACTTATCCTTTTGGCATTATTTGTCTAAATATAATCACCAAACCAGCCAAAATCAATCAAAATTTCAAATTCGTGATTGATTTTGATAGATAGATTGTAACATTTATTGTTTCGAAGCTAGCTTAGTGCCGATATTTCAATATGGTCCATATCATCAAACTCTTGGTTTTCGCCACCCATAGCCCAAATAAAGCTATAGTTGGTCGTTCCTACGCCACTGTGAATCGACCAACTTGGAGAAGCAATAGCGACTTCAGGTGCCAAAGGTAAGGTTTTAACCTCTTTGGGCTCACCCAACATATGGAAAACACGTTCATTTTGCTCAAGCTCAAAGTACATATAGATTTCAGTGCGTCTAAAATGAGTATGAGGAGGTTTGGTATTCCAGACACTGCCCGATTTTAGCTCAGTAATTCCCATGACTAACTGACAACTATCAACGATCCCTGGCCGAATGGATTGAAAAATCGTTCTTTCATTAGACGTTTCCTGCGAACCAAGCTCAATTTTCTTCGCATCTGACTTAGGCACATACACAGTCTTAGTAATTCGGTGAGCCGGATAAGAGATCATGTAAAATTTTGCTGGACTATTCGCATCTACAGAAGATAGAACAACGTTTTTGCTCCCGCGTGAAACATATAGGCTATCTTTCATTGCCATGTCATAGGTTTCGCCATCTACCTCAACAGCACCTTTTCCACCAATGTTAATAATCCCTAATTCACGACGTTCACAGAAGTAATCGGCCGCCAACTCTTTATGAGTTGGAATTTCAATACTTTCCGATAAAGGCATTGCACCGCCAATAACCGCCCGGTCAACATCAGTATAAGTTAATGAAAGCGCGCCCGGAGTAAATAGAGGTTCAGTTAAGAACGCCTCCCTCAACTCGTGGTTTGTCATACAGGGATAGCTTCGTTTGTTTGTAGAAAATAAAAAATTCATAAGACCACCTTATAGTCGTTGAAAATACAGAATATGGACGCTGAGTTACCGTGCCATCCAACCGCCATCGACGAGCAGAACATGACCGTTTACATAAGAGGATGCTTCAGACGACAAGAATACAGCTGCTCCAGCTAAGTCATCTGGGGTGCCCCATTTGTCAGCTGGTATTCGACTGCTAATGCTTGCATATCGATCTTTGTCTTGTCGGATGTTGAAGGTATTGTCCGTTTCAAAATAACCTGGTGCGATGGCATTTACTTGAATGTTGCTGTTCGCCCATTCATTTGCCAGTGCTTTCGTTAGCTGTGCCACACCGCCTTTACTCGCAGCGTACGCTGGAACGGTGATCCCACCGGAAAAACTAAGCAGAGAAGCGATGTTAATTATTTTGCCACTGCCTTGCTCAAGCATTTTCTTGCCCACTTCACGGCAAAATGTGAAGACGCCGTTTAAATTTACATTGATGACTTCGCTCCAGTCTGCGTCAGAGAATTCATGTGCAGGAGAGCGCTTAATAGTACCGGCGTTATTCACCAAAACATCAATGCGGCCATGGGTATCAAGGATCTCACTTACAGTGTCGATTATTTCTTTAGTGCTAGATTGATCACAACCGTATCCAGCACATTCGATTCCTTTCTCCTTTAATTGACTCAATGTAGCCTCGACACTTTTTGATGAAGATCCGATGGCTACTACAGTCGCCCCAGCCTCACCAAGCGCCATAGCTATCCCCTGCCCTAGCCCGCGGCTAGCGCCAGTAACAACCGCGACTTTACCTTGTAAACCAAATTTTTTTATTAAATAGTCTGACACGTCATGCTCCTAGTAATTTTCTAATGGGGTAGGTCAAATTAGCCCTAACAGTTTCGGAAGAAATTCGCTGATTTGCGGGAATGCAATGGTCAATGCCAATGCAATTAACATTGCTGCGTAAAGAGGAAGTATTGGTCTCATTATGCTGCTGATTGAAACCCGCCCAACGCTACAACCCACAAACAGAACACTACCAACCGGAGGAGTGCACAAGCCAATCGATAGGTTTAGAATCATCATGATCCCAAAATGCAAAGGTGATATACCTAGCATTTCCGCAATGGGAAGAAATATTGGAGTGAAAATAAGCACTGCTGGCGTAACGTCCATAAAGGTACCTACTGCCAACAAGAGCAAATTCATAATTAATAGAATAATAAGTGCATTTTCCGACAGCGATAAAAGTGAGTTGCTGATGGTCTGAGGGATCTGTTCATACGACATCAGCCAAGACATTGCAGCCGAAGCGCCAATCAAAAACATGACAATAGCGGTGGTATTTATCGTTTTTAAAAAGATTGGATATAAATCTTTAACCCGCAGTTCTTTATACAATCCAAGAGATAAAACCAAAGAGTATATTACAGCAATAGCCCCAGCCTCTGTCGGTGTAAAAAAACCACCGATAATCCCGCCTATTATCAGAACGATCAGAAATAAACAGGGAATAGCACCAATTAAGCTTGGCCAGAACTTCCCTATGCTTATCGTTTTGTCGGTTGTAATACCATGGCGCTTAATATAAAAACTTGCGCCCAACATCAGTAGCACGGTCACAAGTAAACCAGGCAAGTAGCCGGCAATAAACAATGCGGCAATAGACACACCGCCACTGGCCAGTGAATAAATGATCAAAATATTGCTTGGCGGTATTAACATACCTGTCGTAGCAGCTGTAACCGTAACGGCTGTGCTGAAAGGTTTGTCATACCCCTCTTTTTCCATCGCAGGGATCATAAACCCGCCAACAGCTGACGTTGCAGCCACAGCAGAACCCGAAATAGAACCAAACAATGCACAAGATATAATATTTACGAAAGCGAGCCCTCCGGGCAGCCTACCTACAAGCACTTTAGCAAACTCTATAAGTCGTACTGCGATGCCTCCCTGCCCCATCAAATATCCTGATAAAACAAAAAACGGAATCGCTAACAAAGCAAAGCTATCAACCCCCACCGATAAGCGTTGTGCTAAGGTCGTTAACGCGGGTAAAGTGTCAATAGTTAAAAGCATAGTAGCAAGGGTGGCTACGATAATACTTACTGCGATTGGTATATTTAGTACGAGTAAGATGACAAATAGGCCGAACAAAATTAACGATGTCATAACGCGATCTCCCTCAGCTTATTGGAATCTTTCAGTTCAAGAAGACCCAATATGCTATACACGATAAATAAAAGGCCACTAATTGGTGTAACCGCATACACGGCCCCCATGGGAACCCCTAACACTGCTGAACGTTGTTCCAGTAATAAGGTGATATATGCTAGGTTCAGGCCGCCTACGACTAGCACGCTAATAGCGAATAGAATCACCAAGACATACCCCATTTTTGCTACGAGTATTGATGTAGAACGAGACATTTTATTGACTAGATAATCAAATCCGAGATGGCTGTGTGTGTGAAACGCGTAGGCGCTACCGAGTAAGCTAATCCAGATTAATAAAAAACGTGCAAGCTCCTCGGTAAAAGAGCTTGGATGAGGTAAAACAAACCGAGTAATAACTTGCCATGTTACATTAATGACTAACAGCGCCATCATTGACGCTAATAGAACTCGCAATACACGGTTTAAATTCACGATGAAACTTTTGAAAGTACTCACCTATCACCTCCTATGTCCCGAATTTTAGAAACCAACGCTTCCAATTCCGAGCCTTTTAAAGACCGATATATTGGCTGTACGCTTTCTTCAAATAGTGTTTTGTCAGCTTTAATGACTTGTACGCCAGCTTCGGTAACGATCTTCAAGGAATCAGCTGTTGATTTTTCCCATAATTCCCTTTGATACTCAGTAGCAGACTGCATCGCAGCTTCTAACCACCCCTTTTGTTCAGTGGAAAGCTTATCCCACAGATGTGTTCCGACGACGATCACATCAGGAATCGACGTGTGTTCATCTAAGATTAGGTACTTACTGACTTCGTAGTGTTTTGAGTAATAGAAGCTAGGTAGATTATTTTCCGCACCATCGACAACCCCCTGTTGCAAAGAAGTGTATAACTCTCCCCAACTCACGGGCGTTGCTGCCCCCCCCATCGTGTTGACCATAGATACAGCCGTTTGGCTATTCATTACCCTAACCTTTAAGCCGGTTAGATCTTCTGGTGAAGTAACTTTCTTTTTTGTGGTGTAAAAACTTCGACTGCCAGCGTCAAAGTAACCGAGTCCTTTGAAACGAAATGGTTCAGCAGCATCAAGAAGCGCCTTACCTATTTCACCATTTAGCGTTTGCCAATAGTGGGTTTTATCTCGGAAGAGATAAGGAAGGCTGAAGATTTTCATTTCAGGGACAAATGTCTCCAGCGCACTGGCAGAAACTTTTGTCATTCCCATGCTGCCAATTTGTATTAGCTCAAGGACTTCGCGTTCATCACCAACTTGCGATGATGGATATATCACTATGGTCATTTCTCCACCCGAAAGGCGCTCTAGCTCATCCTTCAAATAGACGAGTCCTTTGTGTACGGGGTGGTTAATATCAAGCTGATGTCCTAAACGAATTGCAACTTTGTCATTGTCCAATACTTTTTCACAACCAGATAACAGGATTACAGAAGTTAGAATCAGTAAAGAAATGAACCTATTGAGTTTCATATCTCGCCCTCAATCAAAGGGATATCTTTATCCACAATAGCCCCGGTGTGCATAATGACTTGCGCCGCACAAAACTGCCCAGCACGAATACAACGTTCTAGCGAATAGCCCTTTGCCCTAGCAGCTAAAAACGCGCCATTAAACGAATCACCTGCTGCTGTCGTATCAACTGGACTCACTACATTGGGGACATCAAAAAATACGGTATCTGTTGGGTCTGCTAAATGAATGCCTTCAGCGCCGTTTTTGACGATGACTTCGGTTACGCTTTTCTCTAACCAGCGTGTTGTACAAGATGTTATAGAATGCGGCCCATATAGCGCTATCTCGTCCTCCATGCTTAACAACGCAATATCAGTAATACCCATTATTTCGCCAAAGGCTTCAACCGCTTCCGAAATAGAGCTCCAGTTTTTTGCTCGGTAATTATTGTCGAATACAACTAAACCACCTGACGCTCGAAAGTGACGTAAATATTCAAATAAGCGACGTCTTGCTGACGCTGAGTAAAGTGACAGCGTAATACCGCTTAGGAAAATAGCGTCATATTTGTCTAGCTCGCTTAGTATTTCCGGAAACTCGTCTAATAGAGCCCGTGCAGGCGAATTAGCACGCCAATAATGAAAGTGACGTTCTCCTTGGTCGTCATTTTCAATCAAATATAGTCCGGGGACGGTGTTGGGAATTATCTTTACATGCTCTATTCCTACTCCTTCGCTGCGCCAAGATTCAAGCATTTTAGAGCTAAAAATATCATCACTGAGGGCCGTGATATATTCGACCTCGCCATCACACCGAGCAAAATAAATTGCGGTGTTTAATGTATCTCCGCCATAACCAAGCAAGTAAGCACTACTCTCGCAGTTAGATAATTCAACCATGCATTCGCCAATTACCGCTAACCTCACATTCGTACCTATATCTACCCTATGAGCTTCATTTGGCGATTGTGACACCGCCTCATGTGCTCAAAAAAATCATTAAATAAATGTAAAATGATTGTATATGAATAAATAGCAATCAGCAATAATCATTATCAATCATTTAAGTTTATCTATTTCGATTGCTGTAGATACACATTTGATGGCAAAAGGATGGTATGTGACGCGAAGGGTGAATAGCAGAGCGCATGCTAAACTTAACATCTGGACGTTTACACGTGCTCTATACCATTGATACGCTAAATTGTTTAAAAACTGTTTAGATAATGCTCTCTGGACTTAACCTCTGATGTCCTCGCATTTTCATAGTCATTCACGTATTGAAGCGCGCGTTTATTGAGTGCGTCCGTGAGGTACTTATACTTCGGAAGATACGCTAGGTTGTTTCTCTCTAACGGATCCTTCGTTAAGTCATATAGCTGTAAGTAATCATTCTTATAAAAGTTCACCAGTTTCCAGTGCTCTGTCCTTACGCCAAACATTGGCGGTATTGATGCACGCTTAGGTTGATACATATGCTCGAAGAAAAACTCTGTTCGCCAGTTATCGTCGGGATCTGCACCGATAAGAGGGACTAGACTTTGCCCTTGATAACTTGAAGGTTTGGAAACTCCAGCCAGATCTAATATTGTTGGTGCAATATCGATATTAAGTGCCATTTCAGTTATTTTCCGACGCGTCTTCTGTCTTGGGTCCTTAATAATCAAAGGTACTCTTAAGTCTTCTTCCCACCCGAACCACTTGCCGGCTAACTGGCGCTCATTCAACGAGTAACCATTGTCCCCTGTGTAAATAATGATTGTATTATCGTCAACACCTAGCTTTTCAAGTTGAGCAGAAATTGCTCCTACGGCTTTATCTACACTACTAATAGCTCTGTAGTGCCTTTTAATAATTCGCTGATACATTTTAGGATTGGCGAATCTATATTCCCATCGCACTCTAGCCATAGACCCTTTTAGAAACTCCGGCAACTCTTCAAAATCATGTTTCGTGGCGTTTTTCGCGTCAGGAACATCGACATCTTGATAATATTCCTCAAACTCAGGTGGATAGTGAAATTGGTCTGCCTTATCTGTGTCATGGGCATGTGGGTTCCAAAAATTTACCGCGAGTACCCAAGGCTTGTTTGTACTACTGGCATCTCGAATAAATTCATTGGCAAGATTTTGTATATAGTAGGTCTGAGGTATGTCATTATCATTCCAGCGATTAGTTTTTGATTGAAGTAGTGGTTTAAAATAGTCAAATCTGTCCTGATCAGCTCCTGACATTTTAATTTCGTATTTTCCGACAAAACCGGTGGTGTAACCAGCTTGCTTTAGCAAGGCCGGATACATATTGGCTGATTCGACCTCTCCTGTAGGTGGCCTGCTAAAAGTGTAATCATGGGTTCGTTCCGTTAATCCAGTCAAAATACTTATTCTGCTTGACGCACAAATCGGCGTGGTAACGAAAGCGTTTTCAAATACTATCCCCTCCTCGGCGATTGCATCTAGGTTCGGCGTTCGTATTAGGCTGTTTTTACTCCCCAACAAATCCCAACGATGATCGTCAGCTAAAATGAAAACAATGTTGGGCGGTTTATTAGTGTCTTGAGGGTTTTCCTGTGCGGTCACTTTCAGACTCACAAAAATCAGTAGAAAAAAGCAGAATAAGTTTAGAAAAAATGAATACTTCATATTCAATTTACCTCAGAAAATGGAGAGGCCCCATTGGCTCATGACCAAATGGGGCGAACCTAAAAGAAAGGCGTTACTGCTTCGCTGTATTCACATTGTTTGAATCGTCCACTGCTGCATCAGCAGGTTTAGATCTTGCGATATATGCATATGTCGCACAGACAAAGTAGAGCATTGTTACCACAAATAACGCATTATGTAGGGTTGGTGAGCTACCTTCTGCGTACGCATACACACCTATAACTAAACAAGAAAACAGCGACATAACGGCAACGATTGAAGCTATTTTAACGGCTAAACCGCTTTTCACTTTTTCTTCGAAAGCGCTTTTGGCTTGAATTTCTTGAAGATATGTTTTCTCAAGTGTTTTCCGCTTTAACTCGTCCTGTTCTTCTATTTCAGATTCAGGGTAACGTTCTTTTGCTCCCAACAACGCGGCGAGTATGCAGTAAATGACCGTAGAGTATATCCAGATAGGTATTAGTAAGAAGAACAGATGCAATGAACCTGTGCTTTCTAATATATAACTCAGTAACAACGCTGAAATCCACGTTATAACTGCAGCATAATTAGTAGTATTACCTTTGTATTTAGACCAATATCTTGTTAAGCCTATTTTGTCGAAAAGCCAGTGTTCTGCGACGATAACTGCGCCAATAGGCGCCATCATTAAGCCCATAATACCCACAAACCCCAATAGTTGTGAAAATACAAAAGGGAAACATGCAATGATAGTGGTAACTATGCCTACCACGACTGTGGATTTTTCTCTACTCCATTTAGGATTCAGCGAGCTAAATGCTAAACCTGCACGATAAATCGTAGGGTTTGACGTAGTCCAACCTGCAATAATAACCGCGATGATTCCGCATGTGCCTAGGGCTTGGTAAGCCACAGCCCCTGGATCAAGGTTAGTAATAGACGTGTGTATGATAATGGCAGCGCCCGCCCCCATTATCCCAGCGCAAATCCACGCGAGGTAATGACCGATAAACATACCTAAAGCGGAAAAGAATCCGTATTTTGGATAACGAGCAAAACGCAGCAGTGTCATATCACCCATACCGCCATGCATGGCTAAATTCGCAACCCATGCGAAAGCAGCGACGTGCCAAAGTCCTACTTCACTGCTTGTTTTTACCCAAATTGATTCATTTGCCATAGTAAAGAAATCAGAGAATGAGGAAATACTCGAGATACCAGGCGTCGAGGCGATCAAAGCCGGTAGCATGAACAATGCTCCTACGATAAACATCAAGATCATCCAGGGAGCACATACCTCAGCAAACGCTGCTAGCTTTTCAAAACCCTTTACGGCCATGAAAACGACTACAGCACCTACAAAAAGCGCAACTAAGACAAACCTAAAGTCAGAGGGAAACCATTCTACTTGTGGTGGAATGTCTAACAGTATCCGTACCGCGGAGGCTGATACCGTTATCATCGCTCCTGCTAATACACTAAATAATATCCCGTTAACCACACTGTAGATTTTAATCGTTCCCTTTCCTGCAATCTTCTCTAGATAGGCATAAAGCGTTAACCGAGTATCAGTGGCGATCGGAGCAGTTAAAAGCCCCCATGTCAGCACGGCCAGAAGGTTACCAAGAAGAAGTCCAATTAAAATATCACCAGCACCGACTCCCCAAGATACAAATAAGGCCCCGATTACAAACTCAGTTCCAGCGACATGCTCCCCAGCATAGCTTCCTGCAAACGCGCGAGCTGGCTGAAGTTTACCTGGGCTGATTGGTTTCGTTTCAAACTCATCTGAAGTAGACACATTTTCTCCATTATTTTTCTTTTAAGGCGCCTTTGAGTCACTTGAACGTAGGGAGCCATTTTTTACACGGAAGTAAAAATGATTGATTTTGAGCGATTATGACTTAAATGTTACATCCAATCAATAGAGTTGTTAGCGCAATGTTGTAAATAATGAGTTTCATACGAGAAAAGGTAATACTTAAAATATTAAACGTTAATTGAGATTAAAAAATTGATGCTCCGCACACTATCAATACTGATAAAAACCCATTTTAAAACAAGTAGATACGTTCATTCAAAGCTAAAATAATCCTTTATATTGTTGAAGGTTACGGCCATATAACATTAGGAAGTTACAATCGTTTTCACGCGAATGGAGTCTTTTACTAAAACGCAGTATCTATTGGTAGAAACTGCCTAAGCTAGGTTTTGTAATTTACAACTAAACGTTTGAAACAGGTCTCTCGTTACCAATGTAAAATCTCTAAACTTATCAACTGACCAAACGACCTGTTGTAAATTACAACTGAATATATGAAACCAACCTCTCGATACCAATGTAAAAATCTAGGTTTCGTCACAGACCAAACGGCCTGTTGTAATTTACAACTAAACGTTTGAAACAAGTCTCTCGTTAGCTATGTACAATATCTAGGTTAAGTAACTCACTAAACGATGTGTTGTAAATTACAACTAAACATTTGAAACAGATCTCTCTTTGCCAATGTAAAATCTCTAAACTTATCAACTGACCAAACGACCTGTAGCAAATTACAACCAAACACCTAAAACCGCCCTCCCACTACCAATCTAAAAAATCTAGGTATCGTTACTGACCAAACAACCTGTTGTAAATTACAACTAAACGTTTGAAACAAGTCTCTCGTTAGCAATGTACAATATCTAGGTTAAGTAGCTCATCAGGCAGAGTGTTGTAAATTACAACTGAACACCTGAAACGAACCCCTCGCTACTAATCTAAAGTATCTAGGTTTAGTAGCTCACCAGGCAGAGTGTTGTAAATTACAACAAAACACTACAAACGGACCCCTCGCTGATAATCTAAAGAATCTAGGTTTAGTAGTTCATCAGGCAGAGTGTTGTAAATTACAACTGAACACCTGAAACGAACCCCTCGCTACTAATCTAAAGTATCTAGGTTTAGTAGCCATCAGGCAGAGTGTTGTAAATTACAACTGAACACCTGAAACGAACCCCTCGCTACTAATCTAAAGTATCTAGGTTTAGTAGCTCACCAAACGGCCTGTTGTAATTTACAACTCTGGGAAAATGAAACTAGTGATCGGATTGCTGAGAAAATTCGAAACAGGAATAAATGGATATTGGGCAAGTTAGCCAGTTGTAATTTACAACTGGCAGCTAATGGAAGAAATAAATAAGAATTGAAATTAAAATTAGCAAGAAAAAGGTAAAGAACTACTTAAATGCGCCAATTTGTTCCAGTGCATTGATAATCTCGTCTACATTACTACGATCAGGTAACCCAGCAAAATTGAGGCTAATGCGGTCCCCTACCCTCTTTGCTGTCATCTTTGAACCGTCTAAATATAACGTTTTAGCAATTGGATTTAACACATCAGAAACATGTTTGATAACCGCTTTAAGGAACAGATTATCTTTCCTAGTTGGGTAATTCTCTTTAATAAAAGCAATTGCTTCTCGGACACCGGATTTATCTTTTTCATAAAGAGCTGCCACTTCAATCAATTGATTTAGCTTTACCTTGGTTACGTCTAATAGGACATCCTGCATGTTCTCTTCTTCGTAAAAAACACGCGCTTTTAAACTACGAGATAGATTTCCTTTATCCCAACCAATCAATTCGGCTATTTCATTATTAGACAAAATACCATCTTTAACCAAAGGCAGAATAGAAAGCCAACGCTCATAAGGGGTAATATCTTGACGGTCTTCATTTTCTGACAACATAACTTTGGTGGCATCAGCGTCACTCAAATCACGCAAAAACGCCTTGAAAACACCTACAGAACGACTGGCTTCAAACCGAACACGACCAACTATTAGTTCATAAATAATGCGCCCATCCGCTGTAACTTTGTCCGTTTTTCTGACGATACCGGGAAAGTGTTGCCCTTCTTTAGTAATGGATCTTTTTATTTGCTGAACTTTTACTGTATCTAACGAACTAGTATGTCTATCGTGGTACTTGAACATGATGACTTGGTCATGCTCCAAATAAAGAATCGGCTCTTTTACGGACTTGGCCCGTTTTTCGGAGGTTCCCATTGCCAACTTTATCGCAGGGTTTCGTGTCTGTGTTGTATTACCAGCATCTGTATTAACAACCTCAACATGTTCGCTATCGTTTTTTTTATCATTGAGCTTATCTAACAAACCACCAATGTTATTTCTACGCTTAACCATCGTATCCACTCCTTCTGGTTAAATCTTTGATAATTTCATTAAAAAGGCCACGCATATTTTCAGTGATTCGCTTATCAGGTTTCTCAGACTCCCAAGGAGTTTGAAAAACAGCAGAAGAGTTATCAATCGATTCAGAATGTAACATTTGATTAGAGTACATATGAGAATCCAGCACAGCTTCCATTACTTCCATAAACTCTCTGGCCATGGAATTACGACGGTCATACATAGAGACCATGACTTTGATACTATTAAACGTTTTACCTTGCGCTACTCGTCCAACATATTCGGTAGCGGTTTCAAGGAACTGACGAGTACTAACGAAATCGAGCATTCTAGGCGGGCAGGGGATAATGATGTTATCCACTGAAAGCAAGGTCTGAATTCCAATAATTCCTAGACTTGGTGGAGCGTCAACAAAGATAAAATCAAATTGGTCTTTAATCGTGTCCACACCGTCTCTTAAGCGCTGAAAATATTCGAGCGCTTCATCTGCCGATCCGCCACTAATCTGTGAAGCAGCTTCAAACTCTGAACTACTCAAATGCTGATTAGCAGGAATAATATATAAATCATCAAAATGAGTAGGCTTTATAGCGTATTCAAGGGAGTTCTGTTCTCCGTAGAGCGTGTAGGGCAGAACAGTTTCATCTTCAGAAATCTCTTCATCAGCAATTATTCCGAATAACGCAGTAGAACTTGCTTGTGAATCCATATCTATTAAAAGCGTTTTAAACCCCTGTAAAGCAGTATACTGAGCAATATTGACCGCTGTCGTAGTCTTACCAACCCCTCCCTTAAAGTTATAAAGAGCAGTGGTGATGCCAAGGAAACTTTCAGGCGATTTGCGCTTAGCTTTAGGAACGATCCCAAAATGGTTGCGAAGAGCGTTTACTTGCTCCAAAGTATACCCAAGACGTCTACCAGTATCTGGGTTAAGATCAGGCTTGCTGATGATTCCCTGTTCTTCAGCCTTGTATAAAGTCGTAGTACTCTTTCCAATTAAGTTACAGACCTCTTTAGTCGAAAAAAGCCTCATTTTTCTTCTAGAGTGCGGAGCAATACCTTGGTTGCGAGCATGTTGGATAAGCGTATCCATAGCTTCTGTAACTTCTTTAAGTGATGATTCAGCCACTTGATCTGCTTCCTTCTTTCGTGTAAAAATCGCGTTAGTTCTTATTACTTATACTAATATAAGAAAATATAAAAAAAAATAAAACTTAACGTTTATTTCAATATATATAAAACTAAGAAGATTTCTAATGGAAAACGAAACCTCAGACATAAAAAGAGGAATGTTAGCAGCCAAAGAAGACTATCTTTTCTACTTAAGAAGTTTATTTGAGGGTCAAGATATCCATATTGGAGCTCTGCACTCTGCAGCCCTTAACCTTCATAATATTAGGGACTGTCACTATGATCCAAAAACAGTCAAAAGTGCATTGGATGAAGCAATAGAAACAGCTGACGAATTTACGCCGCGTGCTGTAACGGACGCTTTCGTTAAAATTTATCCTACGATAACAGACCAAACGAGTATCGCTGAACAAGTAGAGGACGCGCTTAAAGAACTAGAGCAGCAAAATGATCAAGATATTTGCTATCAATATTCCACCTTTTGCTCCCACACATTACCTACATCTAAAACGAATAAACAAGTTCTAGTAACCGAATACCCGAACAATAAATTAACTATTAGTTCCATCGGCGAAGAAACCTTACCTTGGGGAGGCATTCCGCGCCTTATTATTCTTTATTTGAACACAATGGCGGTTAAGTACAGTTCTAACACTATTAGTTTAGGCCAGAACATTAAAGAATTTGTTGAGTCACTTGGTTACGCCGCATCATACGTGGAGGGTGGAACAAATGACCAAGTTATGGGGCAACTAGAAAAACTGTATAAAACTGAATTCGGCCACGAACAGCAAGAAAAAATACTGTTGGATAACGGAACAATAGAAATAAGAACGAGCAAGAAAAGTTTCAAGCTATTCGATGAGAAACACACTTTTGAGATAGTAAGAGGAAATTTGACAGAACGAGCCGAAGCAACAGTGAAGCTATCAGATACTTACTACAAGGAAATTAAATCGCATCCAGTGCCACTTAGCCTAGAAACGATCAAAAGCTTAAAGAAAAGTCCGTTGGCTTTGGACTTATATGCGTTCATCTCGTACCGTACGAATACCAAACGGTTAATCGCCATCAAACTGAAAGATCTAATGAAGCAATTTGGCATAGAGGGTGAGGCGTGGAGGTTCAAAGACAAAGCAGAAAAAGCACTGATTCTGGTAAAGAAATACTGGCCAGAGTGTAATGTACTTATCAAGAATAACGCGATGGTAATCATTCCGAGTAAAACTCAAGTAACAGCCCGATAAACCATAATTCCTAAAATATTTAGAACCAGCTTTAAGCTGGTTTTTTTATATTTATTAAAAACCTCTTACTTCATACTATTCACAAATATAAAAAATTACCGATCTAATAAAAAAATTTACTTATTTGCCTAATTTTTATTGGATTTATATTTCTATTTTTTTTTATATTTTTATAAAT
>Ga0207897_100390_pt1 | contig 15175 bp, 12 predicted proteins | sample LinPmetageLP42_FD_184054 | JGI IMG/M metagenome (GOLD analysis project Ga0207897, IMG submission 184054) | Marine viral communities from the Pacific Ocean - LP-42 (SPAdes) | ecosystem: Environmental > Aquatic > Marine > Oceanic | place: Pacific Ocean | collected 2010-08-27
GTATTCCGGCAATGGGTAAACATCGTTTTACCTTTTTGCAGCAGAGCTTAAAGCAACTGCGAACCGAGCTGGAAATGCGTGGACAAAAACTCATTGTTTTGACCGGGACATTTGACCGAATTTTAACCGAACTCATTTCCGAACGTCAGGTGGATGCGATATTCCTGAGCCAGCATCAGGGTTACTATGAACGGCTTCAACTGGGTTTGCTGCAGCAACGGTTTCCGTTTCTGCCTTTTCATGAAACACCAAACAACACCTTGTTTTCAGAGCAGGAACTGCCGTTTGAGCTAGCGGACTTGCCGGAAACCTTTTCTCAGTTTCGGAAAAAAGTAGAGCCGTTGAGCCGTAACTTTTCGGTGCAGCCGGTAAACGCTTTGCCTTCATTACCGAAGAACATCAGTTATCCGGGGTTCAAGGCTGAAACTCTGAATGAATTGGCGTCAGATGACTTTGAAGGTGGAGAAAGAGCCGCCTTAACGCATTTAACAAGCTACTTTTCTGGTGAGTCTGCCGGTACTTATAAACAAACACGAAATGCCTTAGACGACTTTTCGAGTTCGACTAAGTTTTCGCCCTGGCTTGCGCAGGGTTGTCTTTCTGTCCGGCAAATAATGGCGGCGTTAAGGGCGTATGAAACAGAGTTTGGTGAGAATGAATCCAGCTACTGGATAAGTTTTGAATTATTGTGGCGCGAGTACTTCTTCTGGTACGCACTGAAGCACGGGAAACGCCTGTTCGCTTTTTCCGGCCTCTCCGGTAAGTCACCCAAAACCAGCTTTTATTCTGAAAGGTTTCAGAAATGGTGCTCTGGCAATACGCCGTATCCTATAGTTAACGCCTGCATGAAGCAGTTGAATGCCACCGGTTATATGTCGAACCGGGGGCGCCAACTGGTTGCCAGTTGTTTTGTGCACGAGCTGAGTCTGGACTGGCGCTACGGCGCTGCCTATTTTGAACAGCAGCTGATTGATTACGATGTTTCCTCCAACTGGGGCAACTGGCAGTATCTGGCGGGTTTGGGAGCCGACCCCAGAGGGCATCGTCAGTTTAACCTGGAAAAGCAGACCGAACGCTACGACCCGGATAATGAGTTTATTGAGCGCTGGGCCGGCGACTTGTCCGGGCAGCCCATAGACAGCGTTGATGCCGCAGACTGGCCGGTGCAGTGAACATGAGTCGCACTGCAGTAGTTTGGTTAAAACGCGATTTGCGACTCTCCGACCATGATGCGTTAGCTGCGGCGCTGAAGCATCATGACTCGGTTTTGCTGTGGTACAACTTTGAACCGATGTTGCTAGATGACCCGCATTACGACATGCGGCACTGGCGCTTTGTCTGGCAAAGCCTTTGTGACATGAACGAGCAGCTAAAACCCTATGGTGTAAATCTGCATATTTCCTGCGGTGATATTTTAGAGCAGTTGCAGCGCATACAGAATAAACTTGGCAGCATTGAGCTGTATAGCTACCAGGAAATTGGCTTAATTAATACCTACCAGCGTGACAAGCAGGTTTCCAGGTTTTGCCGTGAGCAAAACATAAACTGGCACGAGTCTTCCTATGGTGCGGTCATCAGGGCGGCTCGTTCGCGTTCGAACTGGCGTAAAAACTGGAACCGAGTGATGCGGCTTGAGTCTGAAACGCTCGATTTAACAAGAATTATTGCCAGTCCTTTTGAGCTTTACCGTGCGCCCGCAGAGTGGCAGGCGCATGACCCGTTGTTTCAAAAGGGTGGAGAACTGGAAGCACGACGGACGTTGTTATCGTTTTTTGAAGGCCGGGGAAAACTGTACAGTGTGAATATTTCCAAACCGGGATTAAGCCGCGAGAGTTGCAGCCGACTTTCTGCGTACCTTGCCTGGGGTAATTTAAGTCTACGGCAGGTGTACCAGTATTGTTTAACCTACTGGCAGACACCCGGCTGGAGAAAACCGCTGCGGGCGCTGGTTTCTCGCTTGCACTGGCATTGTCACTTTATTCAAAAGTTTGAAAGTGAGATAAGTCAGCAGCTTAAGCCTATTAACCGCGGTTATGAGACCTTGCCGTTTCGGAAGGATGAATCAGTTGCTCAGCATTTAGAGGCCTGGAAACAGGGTAGAACGGGCTACCCGCTGGTGGATGCCTGTATGCGCTGCCTGATTAAAACGGGTTACATTAACTTCAGAATGCGCGCTATGTTGGTGAGTTTTTTGTGTCATTATCTGGCAATAGACTGGCGTCTGGGGGCTGATTATCTAGCGTCACTTTTCCTCGACTTTGAGCCGGGCATTCATTATCCCCAGTTTCAAATGCAGGCGGGCGTGACCGGCATTAATACCGTGCGCATATACAACCCGACAAAACAGGCTCTTGAACAGGATGCCGAGGGTACTTTTATACGAACCTGGCTGCCTGAGCTTGCCGAACTGCCGAATGAGTTGCTAATAGAACCCTGGCAGTTGACGCCCTTGGAATCGGCCATGTTCGATATTGAGCTGGGCACCGATTACCCGTATCCGATCGTCGACAAAGACGAATATCGTGGGACCATGAGTAAAAACCTTTGGGACTGGCGCAAGAGCTCTCTTGTTCAATTAGAAAATAAAAGAATACTGAGCCGACACGTTGATCGCTCAGGTTAGAGAGCCAGTAATTTAAAGGTCAAACAACGATAATAGAGCTGTGATGAAGAAAAACGTATGTTTTGGTGCAGGCACCTTAAGAATTGAAGATATTGTCCGGCTTTCTCGATGTGAGTCAAAAGCAGAACTAAATTCAGACCCTTTATTCCGGGAGAGGATTCAGGCCGGTGCGGATTTTCTCGAAAAACTCCTGTTGGAAGATGGTGTCATTTACGGAGTAACCACTGGCTATGGAGACAGCTGCACAGTAGGCGTTCCCGCTGACTTAGTTGATGAACTGCCGCTGCATCTTACGCGCTTTCATGGGTGCGGCCTGGGCGAGCATTTTGATAAATCCACAGTGCGAGCCATTCTCGCGGTTCGTTTATGTTCTCTGGCGCAAGGGTACTCGGGAGTAAGCTGGGAGTTACTTGAGCGACTGACCCTTATGATAAATGAGGATATATTGCCTCTTATTCCGCAAGAAGGGAGCGTTGGCGCCAGCGGTGACTTAACGCCTTTATCCTATATTGCCAGTGCGCTTGTTGGTGAAAATAAAGTGCATTTTCGCGGGCAGGTCATTTCAAGTCAGGAGGCTTTTAGCACCTTCGGGTTATCCCCCTATAAACTTAGGCCCAAAGAAGCTCTGGCACTGATGAACGGCACGGCAGTTATGACGGCAGTTGCTTGTCTGAACTTTGACAAAGCGGATTACTTCAGTCGTCTGTCGAGTCGTATTACGTCTTTGGTGTGTTACGCGCTTGGCGGAAACGCTCAGCACTTTGACGAACATTTATTTCAGGTTAAGCCGCATGTGGGTCAACAGCAGGTGGCTAAGTGGATACGCCATGATTTAGGGGAAATACCCACACAAAGAAATTCTGCGCGTTTGCAGGATCGGTACTCCATTCGCTGTGCGCCACATATTGTAGGCGCATTAAAAGATGCTTTACCCTGGCTCCGACAAACAATAGAAAATGAACTGAACAGCGCTAATGACAACCCCATTATTGACGCCGAGCGAGAACAGGTTCTGCACGGTGGTCATTTCTATGGTGGCCATATTGCTATGGCGATGGACACCCTAAAAACGCAGGTGGCTAATCTGGCCGATTTACATGACAGGCAAATGGCGCTGTTGATGGACCGGAAAGTGAATAACGGTTTACCGGCAAACTTATCCGCAGCCGATTCCTCTAGAACTGCCATTAACCACGGGTTTAAAGCGGTGCAAATTGGTTGTTCTGCCTGGACTGCAGAAGCACTAAAGCTGACCATGCCCGCCAGCGTCTTTTCCCGTTCTACTGAGTGTCACAATCAGGATAAGGTGAGCATGGGAACCATTGCGGCCCGGGACTGTGTGAGAGTTCTGGACTTAACTGCACAAGTTGCTATCGCGACTCTTTTGGCTTCTTGCCAGGGTTTTCGGCTGAGGCAAAGAATAAACGGTGCTACGGAATCGTTATCTGCAGAGGTGGAAGACATGCTAAGCGACATTGAAAAAGAATTTGCTCCGGTAAAAGAAGACCGTGCGCTTGAGGATGAACTTCGTTTTTGGCTGGAGCAATTAGCTGAAAAACGCTGGACTTTGTACACACCTTGATACGTATTTATGCTACTTTCTAACTGAAGACTTTGCTAAATTAAAGTGCGGGTTAAAAGAATTTCCTATAGAGAGTCGATAAGGATAATAACAATGAAATATCTACTGGGAGCAGTTGCAGTCAGTTTGCTGACAGCCTGTTCACAAAATGCTGAAACAGAACAAGAGGCGAATACGCAATCTATGTCGTATCCGGAAACGCGTAAAGGCGATGTGGTTGATACCTACTTTGGTACCGAAGTAGCGGACCCGTATCGCTGGTTAGAAGATGACCGTAGCGAAGAGACCGAAAACTGGGTTAAAGCTCAGAATGAAGTGACGTTCGCACACTTAGAGTCTATTCCATATCGCGAGACGATAGAAAAGCGTCTGACCGAGTTGTGGAACTACGAGAAAATCAGCGCGCCGTTTAAAGAGGGCGATTACACCTATTTCTACAAAAATGACGGTCTGCAAAACCAGTATGTGGTGTACCGCCAAAAAGGTGACGAAGAACCGGAGGTATTCCTGGACCCGAACACCTTTAGTGAAGACGGAACAACCTCGCTGGCACAGCTAACCTTTTCTGACGACGGTTCGCTAGCGGCTTACTCAATTTCTGAGGGCGGCAGTGACTGGCGTAAAATTCGGGTTATTGATGCGGAAACCAAAGAGCAGCTGGAAGATCCTTTAGTGGATGTTAAATTCAGCGGCGTTTCCTGGGTAGGCAATGAAGGTTTCTACTACTCCAGTTATGATAAGCCAGAAGGCAGTGAGCTTTCTGCAAAGACCGACCAGCACAAGCTGTATTACCACGAGCTGGGTACAGACCAGGCTGATGATAAACTGGTGTTTGGTGGAACGGATGTTGAGAAGCACCGCTATGTTGGTGGTTCAGTAACTGATGATGACCGGTATTTGCTCATTTCAGCCGCAAACTCTACCTCGGGCAACAAACTGTTTTTAAAAGACCTGACCGATGAAGACAGCGAGCTGGTGACAATTCTTGATCATACCGATTCGGATACTCGTGTATTAGATAACGATGGTTCAAAGCTTTACCTTGTGACTAACCTTGATGCGCCAAACCAGCGTGTTGTGACTGTTGACGCGAGTAATCCAGCGCCGGAAAACTGGGAAGACTTTATCCCAGAAACGGAAAACGTGTTGAGCGTATCAACCGGTGCGGGTTATATCTTTGCCGAGTACATGGTCGATGCCGTAGCTAAGGTGAAACAATACGCTTATAACGGCGATATGGTTCGTGAAGTGCAGTTGCCGGGCGTAGGCAGCATAGGTGGCTTTTCAGGTAAGAAAGAAGCGGATGAGTTGTACTACACCTTTACCAACTACAGCACACCGTCAACGATTTATAAGTTTGACCCGGACCAGGGCGGATCAGAAGTTTATGCTGAGTCTGGTGCCGATTTCGACCCGGCAAACTATGAATCAAAGCAGGTGTTTTATACATCTAAAGACGGCACCGAAGTGCCTATGATCATTACCTACAAAAAGGGCACTAAGCTGGATGGCTCCAACCCGACAATTTTGTATGGTTATGGTGGCTTTAATATCAGCCTGACGCCTTCGTTCAGTATTGCTAACGCAGCCTGGTTAGAAATGGGCGGTGTTTACGCTGTTGCTAACTTACGCGGTGGCGGTGAATACGGCAAAGACTGGCATAAAGCTGGTACGAAAATGCAGAAACAGAATGTGTTTGACGACTTTATTGCCGCAGCTGAATACCTGATTGATGAGAAGTATACGTCATCTGATCATCTGGCTGTGCGTGGTGGTTCTAACGGCGGCTTGCTAGTTGGCGCAGTCATGACTCAGCGTCCTGAACTCTTTGCAGTTGCTTTGCCTGCAGTCGGTGTTCTGGACATGCTTCGCTATCATACTTTCACCGCTGGAGCAGGCTGGGCGTATGACTACGGTACTGCCGACGACAGTAAAGAAATGTTTGAATACTTAATTGGTTACTCGCCTGTCCATAACGTGGAAGAAGGCGTGGCTTATCCGGCGACGTTGATTACTACCGGTGACCATGATGACCGTGTCGTTCCTGCGCACTCATTTAAGTTTGCGGCGGAGCTTCAGGACAAAGCGGGCGGTGAAAATCCTCAGCTTATCCGTATTGAAACCAATGCCGGTCACGGTGCTGGCACACCGGTTTCAAAAACCATTGAGCAGTACTCCGATATTTTCGGTTTTACTTTGTATCACATGGGGTTTGAAGAGCTTCCTGAGTAACGACTGAACAGTAAAGGCTTCGCTACAGACGGCGAAGCCTTTGCATATCATCCTTTCGATATTTTTCTCATTTCCCGTTAATCTCTTTTCACTCCCACTCTCGTATTATAAGGATTCAATAATGAACAATGATTTTAATATTATGTGGGTAGTTGCCGCTGTAGTTGTTTTACTTTTACTGATAGCGTCGGTGCGCATTGTGCCGCAGCAAAGCGTGTATTTGGTTGAGTTGTTCGGGCGTTATCGCCGCATGCTGACGCCGGGGCTTAACTTTATTATCCCGCTTATTGAGCAGGTCGCTCATAAACAGTCGATGAGAACGCGGCAGCTGGATGTCGATGTTGAGACCAAAACAAACGATAATGTTTTTGTCATTGTCCGGGTGTCAGTGCAGTATCGCGTGAGCAATGAAACCGCAGTTTATAATGCATTTTATCAGTTGGAAAACCCCGAGTGGCAAATGCAGTCCTATGTGTTTGATACGGTGCGCGCACAAATTCCTAAGCAGAACCTGGACGCGGTGTTCGACAATAAAGACTCTATTTCTAAAGATGTAAAAGAGCAGTTGCGCGATACCATGGAAGAATATGGTTTTGAGATTATTGCGTCGCTGGTGACAGACATTGATCCGGACCAGTCCGTTAAAGATTCAATGAACCAAATTAACGCCGCAGAAAGAGAGCGCCGTGCGGCAGAACATAAGGCAGAAGCTGAAAAAATCATGCTGGTGAAGCAGGCTGAAGCCGACAAAGAATCGAAAATTTTGCAAGGACAGGGCATTGCAGGCCAGCGCTTAGCAATAGCAGAAGGTTTGCGGGACTCTATTGCCATGGTTACCGATCAGGCTAATGACATAACGTCTAAAGATGTCATCGATTTGCTGAAATTTACGAATTATGTCGACGTATTGGGTTCTTTCGATACCGCCGCCAGTAAAGTGATTATGCTGCCACAACCAACGGGTCAGCTTGACTCCTTATCATCGGATATTTTAAGCGCAATGGAAGCGGCTAAAGACAGTAAAAAAGATGGCTGAAACCTTTCCGCTGTTGGCGGCTCAACCCATCTACGATAATACCAATCGATTTTATGCGGTTGAGCTGCTGTTTAATACCATTTAAGCCTGGCTGTGTTTCGCTAGTTGCTGAATTTTTCCGACAATAGCACGTAAGCCGTTTCCACGAGTCGGTGTAATGTGGTTTTCTAAGTCCAGCTGAGCAAAATAGCTATCGATATCAAAGGCAAGAACTTGCTCCGGCGTTTTGTCGTGGTAAGCGGCCATGACTAAAGTCAACAACCCCTGCACAATGACGGCGTCGCTATCAACGTGCAGCAACAGTTTACCGTCTTTTTCTTCACTAATAAGCCAGACATTACTTTGGCAACCGCGCACCAGATACTCATCTTTATGCTGGCTTTCTGGTAGGCCGGGCAAAGCTTTACCTAAATCAATGATGTACTGGTAACGTTGCTCCCAGTCATCTAAAAACTCTAAGTCATCAATGATTTCATCTGTACTGGGTAAATTCATGCTTACCAATAACCTTCACTTATAAGTTAAAAGGACAACTAAAGTTAAAAGAAGACGCCTGCTTCAAGCTGAGCTTCTTCGCTCATCATGTCGCGTGACCAGGGCGGGTCAAAAACGAGTTCGACGTTTACATTTTTAACGTGCGGTACCAGAGAAACCCGATATTCAACATCACCCACTAATACCGGACCCATACCGCAGCCTGGTGCGGTTAAGGTCATATCAATAGTCACGGTGCCGGAATCTTTATCAACAGCGACTTTGTAGATAAGCCCCAGCGACACTAAGTTGATAGGAATTTCCGGGTCATAAATGGTTTCTAACGCTTCCCAGACCTGATCTTCCGAAACTTCTCCGTTTGCTGGTGGTTCAAAGTCGAGCTTTTCTGGTTTGCGACCAATAGCATCCGCATCCGTGCCATCTATGCGCAGCATGTTACCCTGAAAGGTAACCGTATAGTTACCGCCTAAATCCTGAGTAATAGTAACAAACTCACCTTTAGGAATAACTTTAGGCTCACCCGTTGGCACGCGACGCGCTTTAACTTCACGGGTGGTGGACACCATTTTCTGCTGCATAATTTAAACTTCCGTTACTGCACGTTGAAGCTTTCGCCGCAACCACACTCATTAACAACATTCGGGTTGTTGAATTTAACCACGCCGTTAATGCCTTCTTTTACGTAATCAATTTCGGTGTTACGCACCAGTTCCAGCGCATTAGAGGCAATAGCGACTTTGATGTTGTCGTTAATATCGACCACTTCATCGCCGTCTTCCATCGCATCGACAGAATCAAGTACATAGGCATAGCCCGTACAGCCACTTTGCTTAGTCGACAGGCGAATCAGCTTGCCCGGTTCATCTTTTAAGCGTGACTCAAAGTAACGTACAGCGTTTTCTGTCATCGAAATTAACGAAGACGATGGTACAAATGTTTCTACAGACATGAGTCTCCTCCTGCCATTAGGCTAGCATTAAACGAGCTTTGTTGATGCCTTCAAACAGCTTATCAACCTCGTCTAATGTATTATAAATGGTAAATGACGCGCGCGCAGTACCTGGTACATTCAGGCGTTTCATTAGCGGTTGAGCGCAGTGGTCACCAGTACGAATGGCTATGCCTTGCTTGTCCAGCAAGAAGCCAATATCAGCCGGGTGTGCGCCATCTAAAATAAAGCTTAGCACGCCAATTTTGTTGTCGGCGTGGCCAACAATGGTTAAGCCATCGGTTTGCTCTGCCAGCTCGGTTGCGCGTGCCAGTAAGGCGGTTTCGTGAGCTAGAATGTCGGCTTTATTAAATTGCTGTAACCAGTTTATAGCTGCCGCCAGACCAATGGCACCAGCGATATTTGGCGTACCGGCTTCCAGTCGGTTTGGTAATTCACCCCAGGTGGCGTCCTGGTAACTGACTGTCGCTATCATTTCGCCACCGACTAACCATACAGGCCAGTCTTTTAAAACCTCGTAACAACCCCAGAGCACGCCAATGCCGGTTGGTCCGAACAGCTTATGACCGGAAAACGCGTAAAAATCACAGCCTATGTCCTGCACATCGATAGCGCCGTGCGCCACGCCTTGTGCGCCATCAATCATCACCAGAGCGTCTTTGGCCTTGGCGGCAGCGGTGAGTTCTTTAATTGGGTTAATGGTACCCAGCGCATTTGAAATGTGGGGCATTGAAACGAAAGCAGTGTTCTCACTCAGCAGAGCGTGAAACTGCTCGGTATTGAGTGAGCCGTCTTCATTAATGGGTACGACTTTTAACGTGGCGCCAGAACGCTTACACGCCTGTTGCCAGGTGACCAGGTTCGCATGGTGTTCCATTTCGGTCACCAGTACTTCCTCGCCAGCTTTTAAGCGCTGAGCAACACCATTAGCGACCAGGTTAATACCTTCGGTGGTGCCGCTGGTCCAGATGACCTCTTCCTGACGATTTGCATGTATGTAGTCAGCTACGGTTTTACGTGCCGCTTCGTAGCGACGGGTGGCTTCATCAGAAAGATAATGAGCCCCGCGATGAACATTGGCGTTGCACTGAGTATAGTAATCCGTCAGCGCGTCGATGACCGCTTGTGGCTTTTGCGTGGTGGCAGCGTTATCCAGATAAACCAGTGGTTTACCGTTTACCTGCCGTTGCAGTATCGGAAACTGCTCACGAATTTGTGCAACGTTCAGGCTCATTGCTTCTCCATCATACTTTCAAAGCGGGTTTTCAAAATAGGCTGCAACCAGTCGGCCAGGGCTTTATTTGGCATCTGGAACACCATTTCCTGTACGAAGCCAAAGTTGAGCATAACCAGCGCTTGTTGTCTGTCGATGCCACGCGTCAGCATGTAATACAACGCTTCTTCATCAATTTCAGCAACCGTTGCACCGTGCGCACACTGTACATCGTCTGCGTAAATTTCCAGCTCGGGCTTAGTATTAATTTGCGCACCACGAGTCAGCAGCAGGTTACGATTATTCAGTTCGGCCAGGGTTTTTTGCGCATGGCGGTGAATATGAATGCGGCCATTAAATACTGCTTTTGCCCTGTCACCGATAATGCCCCGGGCGTTCTCTTCGGTCGTGCCGTTAGGTGAGGCATGTTCGATGGTGCTGTGCAGATCGAAGTGCTGGCGTGGAGCCAGTAAATACACGTTATTAAACTTGGCGAACGCATGCTCACCAGCGTGTTCAATGTCTACGTCCAGACGCGTTAACTGACTGCCGTAGCCAATTAGGGTGCTGTTCAGTCTGGCGTGATCGTGCAGTTTAAAGTGACTGCCGCCAATATGAATCGCTTCGCCCTCGTGCAGGGCAAAACGGTAATGCTCTAAACGCGCTTTCTCGGCTATGTCATATTCAGCAAAGACGGTATTCAGGCTGTTACCTGAGCCGCTGCCGTGCTCAATAATGGTTGCCTGCGCATTTTCACCAACACGTACCAGCGTGCGCTGATGAGACTCGATACCGGCAGACGCAAAGTTAACGATGCGAATGGGTTGTTCAACTTTAGCGCCAGCCGCAATGTCGATAACGACACCTTGCTGCGCCAATACGTCGTTTACCAGGCCAAACAAATGACGGCTGGGTTTTACTTGCGCAAAAATAGCTTCAGCGGGTTCGCTGGGCGCTGACAGCTCACTAATAGTGATGCCTTCAGGTAACTTAAGCTTGCTGATGTCGGTACTAAGCTGACCGTCCACAAACACCAAATCCAGACTGTTTAAGCCTTCAATGACTGGTGCTTCGGCGGTCGCGTTACCGGTGCCGGATTTCAGCTCTAAATCAGCAACCGGATGCAACGAGGTATAACGCCATGCTTCGGTGCGGCGTGTCGGCCATTGCTGTTGCTTTAACGTGTCCAAGGCTTGTGCCCGGACCGGAGATAGCCAATCGTCAACGGTCGAGGCACGCTCTAAAACGTGGTTTAACCATTGACTCATGCATCTGCTCCTTCTGCTTCAGCTAACCAGGCATAACCTGAGGCTTCGACTTCTTTCGCCAGTTCAGGACCGCCACTTTTCACAATTTTGCCTTTAGACAGAATGTGCACATAGTCAGGCTCAATGTAATCGAGCAAACGTTGGTAGTGCGTAACCACGATAAAACTGCGTTTGCCGTCGCGCTGACTGTTAACGCCATTGGCGACAACTTGCAACGCGTCTACGTCCAGACCTGAGTCGGACTCATCAAGGATGGCCAGTTTAGGCTCCAGCATGATCAGCTGCATAATTTCGTTACGCTTTTTCTCGCCGCCGGAAAAACCTTCATTGACGCCGCGCTTTAAGAAGTCGAGCGGTAACTCAACTTGCTTGCAGGCTTCTTTGGCTTTTTTCAGAAACTCAGCTGAGCTCAAAGCGCTTTCGCCGTGAGCTTCACGCATGGCATTCACGGATTCTTTCATGAATTCCATGTTGCTTACGCCTGGAATTTCAACAGGGTATTGGAAAGCCAGAAATATACCGGCCTGGGCGCGCTCTTCTACTTCCATGTCCAGTAAGTCTTTACCGTCCATTTCAACGCTGCCGCTTTCAACTTCGTAGCCATCGCGGCCAGATAAAACGTAACCTAAAGTACTTTTTCCGGCACCGTTAGGACCCATAATGGCGTGTACTTCGCCGGGTTTTATTTCCAGATTCAGGCCTTTTAAAATTGTTGTTTCTTCCACACGTGCGTGCAGGTCTTTAATCGATAGCATGTTTTACCCCACTGAACCTTCAAGACTGATTTCAAGCAACTTACCGGCTTCCACCGCAAACTCCATTGGTAGTTCGCGGAATACCTCTTTACAGAAGCCATTTACAATCATTGAGACTGCTTTTTCAGGGTCCAGGCCTCGTTGCCGACATAAGAATAATTGATCGTCACTCACCTTAGAGGTGGTGGCTTCGTGTTCAACAATCGCGGTTGGATTGCTGCTTTCAATATACGGGAATGTGTGTGCGCCGCACTGGTCGCCAATAAGCAGCGAATCACATTCGGTAAAGTTACGCGCGCCCTCGGCACCCGGGCCCATACGAACCAGACCTCGGTAAGCGTTATTACTGCGGCCGGCGGAAATACCTTTGGAAATGATGGTCGACTTGGTGTTCTTACCTAAGTGGATCATTTTGGTGCCGGTATCGGCTTGTTGTCTGCCGCGGGTTAACGCAACTGAGTAGAATTCCCCAACGCTGTTATCGCCTTTAAGAATACAGCTTGGATACTTCCAGGTAACGGCAGAGCCTGTCTCTACCTGAGTCCAGGAGATCTTCGCGTTTTTCTCGCACAGGCCGCGTTTAGTGACAAAGTTATAGATACCGCCTTTGCCGTTTTCATCACCCGGATACCAGTTTTGCACCGTAGAGTATTTGATCTCCGCGTCATCCAGTGCAACCAGCTCAACTACGGCCGCGTGTAATTGGTTTTCGTCACGCTGTGGTGCGGTACAACCTTCCAGATAACTAACGTGACTGCCTTCTTCGGCGACAATTAAGGTACGCTCAAACTGACCGGTATTCTGTTCGTTTATGCGGAAGTAAGTTGATAGTTCCATAGGGCAGCGAACGCCTTTTGGAATATAAACAAACGAGCCATCGGTGAATACGGCGCTGTTCAGTGCGGCAAAGAAGTTATCGCCACGTGGAACTACGGTACCTAAGTATTTTTTAACCAGATCCGGGTACTTATGAAGGGCTTCGGAGATAGGGCAGAAGATAACTCCTGCTTCTTCCAGCTTCTCGCGGAATGTTGTGACCACGGATACTGAGTCGAAGACTGCATCAACAGCTACACCCGCGAGCATTTCCTGCTCATGCAGAGGAATACCCAGCTTTTCGTATGTGCGTAGCAGTTCCGGATCAACCTCGTCTAACGACTTAGGCTTGTCTTTCATACTCTTAGGTGCGGAGTAGTATGAAATTGACTGGTAATCTACCTTAGGATAATCGACGTGTGCCCAGTCAGGCTCTTCCATTTTTAACCAGGTGCGATAAGCCTTCAGACGCCACTCCAGCATCCATTCAGGCTCACCCTTAATGGCGGACAGACGGGCAATGACGTCTTCGTCCAAACCAATTGGGAAAGTTTCTGACTCTATTTCTGAAATGAAGCCTGCGTCGTATTTACGCGCAAGCGCCTGATCAATCTGTTCACTCATGATTTACCCACTCTAAAAGCTGCGGATGGGAGTTTCGCCCGTTACTGGCCGACAGTATAAAATACCTGACTAAAACACTCAACTTTATCTGCTGACCAACATTATACGGGATCACAGCCTTTTTGTCGCTTATTTCGCCGGGTAAGGTAAGCCTGTTGCTCTTTATTTTAAATGCCATAAGGTAAATTAGAATGGTTGTTACATTTTGTTACATGTTCTAAGGTGCTATGTCTTTTAGTACAAAATTTAATCATATATTGTAAAGAGCTACATCAATCGTTGTAAAAATGTAATATAAGAAGAATATAAGAAGAAAAGTACAGTAATAAAATAAGCTTTTAGGTTTAGGGAGGGCTGTTATGGGACGTTATACGCGGTTAGCTTTAATCGAACACCAAAAACGTACGCAGAACTTAGGGTTGCTTGCAGAATCCTTAGAAATATCAGTCGTCCATCGTGCATTTTCTGAACTGGTTGATCATTCACCAGAGCCCGAGACCATGGTGGCTTATTCTCTCGGATCGGAGCAGTTATCTCGTTCCCACATTACCAGTGAAATTGCTGCATTAACTAAAACCTACCCTTTATTTCTAGTTAATGTGAGAAAAGATGATGTTCGTCCTATTCAAGCTCTGAACCTTGGTGCTCGCGGTATTATTTACGAAAACGATCATTTAGATCGGGTACTGACCGCGATAAAAGTTATTAGCCAGGGGGAGCTCTATTATCCGCGCTCATTGCTTTCAGATAAAATTGAAGAAATGATGCTGCGGCGGCAAGCGGATGACTCTTTTACAACGGTATCTCAAATTAACTCCCTGACTCCACAAGAGTTAAAAATTATAGAGTTGGTTGCTACTGGTGCCCGCAATAAGGAAATTGCTGAGCACTTAAATATCAGTGCTCATACTGTGAAAACACACTTATCCTCTATTTTTCGAAAGACTGGCGCGCGTAACCGGGTAGAGTTACTAAAGTGGTCCAGTTACGCGACATCAGTTTAACGCTGGTTAACTCTCTGCACGCCAATAACCCATTTCCAGGCCTTTTTCTATTAACTCCACCAGCGCTCTTTCCATCGCTTGCTTTACCGACAATTGAACCGGTTCGTTGGTTGAATAACCGCCCTCGAATTCAGCCAGCCGGTTGAGAGATACGTAGCGAAACAGGCCTGCCCGTAGTTCTTGAGAGAACACTTTCTTATTTGCTGATACCGACACCAGCACCTGCCCACTATAAACGTCTACCGCTCGTAGATAGACGGATACCTGATCTTCCCGGTAGAGTTCAGATGCACCAATACCAAAATATTCTGCGCCGATACCTCCGGTACTAACATTGGTGTCGTAGCTTATAATTCCGCCCTCCAGCAACAGTCTGGCCTCACTCAATGGAGGAAGTTCTTTATTGTCGCCTGAGTTATAAATTTTTCGCTCAGTTAACAGATTTTGCAGGTTTTCACGCTCCATAGGTAAGAACCAACCTGATTCCAGTAACATTTGAGTGAGCATAGAGGTTGCACCCTGAGTTACTGCGGTAGAAAAGCTGGAAACATTAGCTTGTGGTTTATACTGCCCGGTTT
>Ga0207897_100391_pt1 | contig 15174 bp, 13 predicted proteins | sample LinPmetageLP42_FD_184054 | JGI IMG/M metagenome (GOLD analysis project Ga0207897, IMG submission 184054) | Marine viral communities from the Pacific Ocean - LP-42 (SPAdes) | ecosystem: Environmental > Aquatic > Marine > Oceanic | place: Pacific Ocean | collected 2010-08-27
ATTCACGGCTGCTGGATTTTCTAAGTCACCTGAGCGGTGATGAAGACGCCACTTATTCGCTACGCACTTATTGCTGTTTTCTAAGTCACCTGAGCGGTGATGAAGGATAGAGCTAATGCTGCAACGCTATGGGCTGATTTCTAAGTCACCTGAGCGGTGATGAAGATATATCAATAACAGAGCTGATGCACTCATACTTTCTAAGTCACCTGAGCGGTGATGAAGATTCTGAAGGTCTTTACTTGAAAGGGCTGATATTTCTAAGTCACCTGAGCGGTGATGAAGACACCTCTTCTTCAGTCGTTTGGTTTTCAGCTTTTCTAAGTCACCTGAGCGGTGATGAAGCTTGACGAGCATTAATCGTTTTTTTCTTTTTTTTTCTAAGTCACCTGAGCGGTGATGAAGATGGCTTTTCTAATCTAGCGCAAATTGCAAGATTTCTAAGTCACCTGAGCGGTGATGAAGATCAATCGCCATTTCAGGACGTTTCATATACGTTTCTAAGTCACCTGAGCGGTGATGAAGAAAATATCATTTTATTTTGTTACTTGTTTGTTTTTCTAAGTCACCTGAGCGGTGATGAAGGCTCTGCGGTATCAAAACACTTGATATTGCTTTTTCTAAGTCACCTGAGCGGTGATGAAGTTTATCCGCTGGCTAGTCGATCTATCACTACTTTTCTAAGTCACCTGAGCGGTGATGAAGCGTAATCATCAACATAACCCTCGCTAGTCAGCTTTCTAAGTCACCTGAGCGGTGATGAAGTAGCTAATTTCTGTGCTTTTTTACTATCGAATTTTCTAAGTCACCTGAGCGGTGATGAAGCTTGTTTTTAATTCCATTAGCGCGTTTTTGGTTTTCTAAGTCACCTGAGCGGTGATGAAGGCCAAGAAGCGCGAGCAAGGCTACAGCGGTTGTTTCTAAGTCACCTGAGCGGTGATGAAGTTATGCCTCGCTTGGTAATTGGCTGTGCTCTATTTCTAAGTCACCTGAGCGGTGATGAAGATAGTCAAACAGCTTGGACAACAGTATTCAACTTTCTAAGTCACCTGAGCGGTGATGAAGCTGCTTCTGCTCTGAGTTTGTCGAAGTGGTTATTTCTAAGTCACCTGAGCGGTGATGAAGAGCTGTTGCAGTGCGATAGTCCAAAGCTCAGCTTTCTAAGTCACCTGAGCGGTGATGAAGTATGTGCTATCACTCTTTACCCTGCCATCTATTTTCTAAGTCACCTGAGCGGTGATGAAGATGACAAGGCTTATCAGCTAGTCGAGATAGACTTTCTAAGTCACCTGAGCGGTGATGAAGTTTGCGTGTCTCCGTTCACATTCGTGTTTATATTTCTAAGTCACCTGAGCGGTGATGAAGTTCTAGTTGGGCTGTTATCGCCTTGGCCTCACTTTCTAAGTCACCTGAGCGGTGATGAAGTTGACCGACCTGTGTAGCTGTCAGTAGTGTGTTTTCTAAGTCACCTGAGCGGTGATGAAGAGTGGGTACAAGGCAGCGTTTGATGAGTTACTTTTCTAAGTCACCTGAGCGGTGATGAAGGATTGCTTCCAAGAGATAAACGGTATCAGTGATTTCTAAGTCACCTGAGCGGTGATGAAGAGGTGTTCAACTACCCAAGCCTCACCTTTGAGTTTCTAAGTCACCTGAGCGGTGATGAAGATTTGCAACTACTTCAAGCCGAATTTAACAAATTTCTAAGTCACCTGAGCGGTGATGAAGCGTCTTTTTTAACCGCATCTAACTTGGTACGATTTCTAAGTCACCTGAGCGGTGATGAAGGCAGACGGTAGCAGCTACCAAGTGCCAGTGAATTTCTAAGTCACCTGAGCGGTGATGAAGATTATCTGAGCGCATAACCCATTTATCATATATTTCTAAGTCACCTGAGCGGTGATGAAGAAAGTGAGGTCGCGCAATGAACACAAATAAGATTTCTAAGTCACCTGAGCGGTGATGAAGTATCTCTTGGAAGCAATCGCCCACGCTTAGCATTTCTAAGTCACCTGAGCGGTGATGAAGAGGAATTATACCTCAAAAAATTCAGCTACAGCAAGGCTTGGAAGGCAAAATACCCTAATTTACCCTCCAATTTTCATATTGTCATAACTGTTTGTTTTTATTGCAAGTTTTTAAATAGATTAAAAAAAAGGGTTTTTATACCCAATTAAAGGGTAATTCGTCATTACCCTTTAACTTTATCTACTACCACTGCGGCACAGTAACGTTATCGCGCATGCCATTCATACCGTATACATTAAAACCACCAGTTACGTCCTGTTTACTAGGTTGTTGTAAAATTTGCAATGGATAATGGGTTTTATTGCTTTCACTAAACATTCTGATAAAAGGCAGTTTTAATTCAGCTTTGCGTTTAACAACTATCGCCATTGCCTCGTCATTGCTAATCTCCATTTTTTTGGCTAGAGATTCTACTTGTACCTCTATCGGTTTAAAACGATAGCGGTGTACACTCACGTAGCCCGTTATTTTATCTATAGGCACGTCTTTGATGCCTTTGATATGCACGTAGTCAGTAAGCCGCGATAGCCAGTTATCAAGATTTAGCGTTTCTAAATCTTTTTGGTTAGGGGCAAAGACGCGAAGCTTTACTCCCAGCTTAGATGACTTCTCATTTTTATCATCATAATGATAATCAGGGAAGCTGACACCGATGGATTCGATGTCATGCTTATTCTTCATTTCAGCTAACGCGATGTGAAATTGAGTAAATAGCTTACTCCAGATAAAGTAAGGTGCAATATCAGGGTCGGGGATAATAGTTATTTCTTGGAAATGGGTCAAGCTTGAAGTTGAGTCAGTCATCACTTACTCCTTGCCACTAGCACCAAACACGCCGCCACGGATAAGTACTCCCATCACATAATGTTGTTGCTCAACATCTGGTGCATCGTCTTTTAATACCCAATTATCAAATAGGCTATAAAAGTCCATTTTAGCTTTAGGCTGACGGAACGCTGTGCCTAATGTGGTCACTGCGCCATATGGCTCAACCGCGATAGGGAACTCGGCATCAGGATACCAATCATCGATAGTACGAATAGCGTTGCTGACCTTTTGTGAGTGCATACCTGCATTATCCTCAGAGCCTTTGCGGTCACTGACACGGTAAAGCACTTTACTTTTTTTACTACCTGTATCAAGGATGAGCTCTTGTGACGGATAGACCTCTTGACCATAACCGATGACGGCATGAGCTTCTACGTATAAAATAATAAATTCATCATCGTTTAACCCCGCTTTGATCCAGTCTGCGACTTGCTTGATATGAGCGTCATCACTGTTAAAATCTTTAAGACCATAAGCTTTTGCATCGTCGATAATAATAGTTTTTCCATTACATTTAATGGTAACTTTGATGCTTTCAGTACCCACACGGTTGCGCCATAACCAACGCGCATTTAGCACGTTAATCGCATAGCGCCGTGCCAATTCATCTACGCCTTGAGCGTCGATATAATCAGTAACCACTTGCTCTAAAGCTTGTTGATAGTCTTGATCGTTACAGACGTTAGGCTTACCAGTGAATGGCAATACTTTCATGCTAAAGCGCACGATTAGCGTATCGTTGTTTTCATCTAATGACGCAGAATCTACCTTTTGTAAATTAGCTTTTTCGGTCTCGGCATCTAGTTTGGCAGGGTCATTAGTAATAGCATTTTTTAGACGATTGCTTATCGTTCCGCGAACTGATTTTTCTTTAATAACAACAGGCGATGGCGATGCTGTGTTATCAGCTGCTTGGCTATTAGTCTGCCATAGGTAAGCATCTGATACGTCAAGGTTACGCTCAAAAGCGAGGACGGATGCAGTTTTTAGGGCTGATTTTGACATGAGTTTCTCCATAAGAATAAAAGTTAAATTGAATGTATCGTAAAAGTTAAAGGATGTAGAAAATTAAAAATGTGATTAAAAGTCTTGCTGCTGGGTGACCAAGTACAGAGAATCATCGGCGTCATAGTGGTAACGCCAAAATGCATTGGCAATATCATGCTCACCGCCGATGCGATTTAAACGCTGTGGATAGACCCATTTGCCAAGACTATATATAGCTTCGACATATTGGCTAGGGTATTCGGGATTACGTACGTTTTGCATCACACCTGCATCATAACGATCAGAAATTCCTTGATACCCTACAGGCATAGGTACAAGCCAACCATGACCACTCTTACGTGAAGTAGTCAGCCATTTGGTATCACCATTTTTTTGAGTTTCTGGTATTTGATGCAGCGCGCAAACCTCTATTAAGGCATCTAAAGGCGTCGCATCTGGATCGTCTTTTTGTACATCGTTGATGATCTGAGCAAATTCATCTTGAGCGTCCATCAGTACAAAAGCAGGTAATAGCTGCGGTATTACCGCACTAATATCGCTACTATCAAAATACTGTACGGGCTCAAATCGAGCCAATCCACGCACACTACCACTAGCCATACGTTGTTGTTGAATCCACTGACTAGTCTTTTGGATAGCAGACTCTTGCTGCTCAGTCGTCAGTTTAGTGTCTGCCAATACTTCAACCACAAAACTCATAACTAAATGGCATTTGCCTTCTTCGATGATAGAAGCTGTTTTACCGTCTTTTTTAATAGGGTTACGCGTTTGATTAAAGGTGTAATTATTATAAGAGTTTGGGCGATACATCTGCGGCTGACAGTCATGACAGGCCAGTAATACGCCACCTAACGATACGTTAGATAGTTGCTCATCATCCGCCATTTTGCGCGACATCGCATGAAAGCTACCCAAGAATCCAGTGATAGCTGGAAAGCCATAAGTAAGCGGGCTTGAGATGGTATTTGCGCCACTAATAACGACCTTTTTGAACAGCAAGTAGCCAATCACTCCGATATCGTTGTCATCATCTATACGGCTCATAAAAACACTCCTTTGCCTGCTCGCTCATAGCGTTTTTGCATATCTTCAATCTCACGCTCCCAGTTCAAATGCTCGGCATCGCCAAAGTCGCTAGCAATGGCTTTAAATTCAGTTTGCATCAAAGTATTGAGCCAACGAGCGAAACTGTGAATAATTTGAGCATGCCACGCGTCAGTTAGTTCACGCTCAGCTTTGAATTCCTCCTCGCCCTCAAGATCAGCACGTTTTGGATCAAGCCAAAGCTTCTCGTGTCGCTCAAGCTCATAATCTTTTGACCAGCCCGCAGGCATAGTCATACGTATATCTTCTGCTGCTGCAAATATTTGATATAAAACTTCATCAATAGCGCTTTTACGCGCATCTCGGACATCGATGATATTGCGAGTGTCTTTAATAGATTTAAAAATACTTTGAATGGCTTCGCGCGCGTTATATTCCATAGCTGTGCCAAAAATACTATTGGCAAATTTGGATAATTTAAACGAGCGTTCTTGTTTGATAATGGGTGGAAGTGAAGGGAGGAGATAATTACGACCACCTTGTTTACTCATTAACAAGCTAACGTTTTGCGGCTTAGTACCGCCAAGCTGAAGGGTCGCTAAATCATTCAAGGTGATATAAGGCTGTTGATCGGCGGTTTTTTTAAAACGATTATCACGGGCAGCTTTATTGTCCTCAGAAAATTTAAGATGATTGATACGCTGATAGACTTCGTGAGTGAGTACAGAGGGGTAGAGCGGAACAATATTAATATAATCAAGCTCTTCTATGTCCGCGCCTTCGTAGGCGTTGGTTACCCAAAGCGTTTGTTTATTACGTTCATGGGTGACAGGGTTTGTAATAAAGTTTTGCAATGCTTCTTTAAAAGTCTGCTGATAGGTATTAGCCAGTATTTTATCGCTGGCAAGTGAGGCAATAAAATCAACATTATCCGCTAAAATAAGGTCACGAATTTTAGTCGTCTCATCTACTTCAAAATCGAAGAAAGCGGCAAGGGGCAGGGCTGCGGCATTACCGTTAGCATCGATGTAACTGCTGTCTATTGAGTGCGTACCTACGATAGTTTGCGATAAATTGTCTACTGTATCAAAGCTAACATTATCGCCCTTAGCGTCAGGATGAACGCCCTTTGAGATATGCGTACCGAAGTTTAGTTGCTTTGCCATGCGAGTAGCCGCATCAGCAATCCAGTTTGCAATGCTATATTTTTCTTTGGCATTTACTAACGCTTCTTTTAGTTCTGTGACCTTGTCGTGGTCGCTACTTTCAATTGCTTTAGAGAGCTGTTTTTGCTCAGTATCCGTTTTTTTATCATATTGGCTAATAAGAAATGCTTTGACAGCACCGCTTGCTAGCTCTGAAGATATATCCATCAAAATTTTCTCCTTTTATAATGCACAAAAATTTTTTATTTACAATATTAAAGCACGTAATAATTAATAAGTAAACCATGTTATAACTAGTATTAAAATATTAGAGATATCAGTTATGTTTATAAAAGACGCTCTGTTATAATTTGATTGCACCGCTCAGGTGGCTTAGAAAATGTTATAACTGGTATTATCTTTCACCACCGCTCAGGTGGCTTCTAGCAAAAGCACGGTTAACGCCGTGCTTTTTTATGCAGACAATTAATGGGCTAAAACCTATCCACGAACAAAACCAAAAAATTCATGAAACATCCAGCCACTACTATTGCTAGACTTAATGCTATCAAGCGACACTGATGAATAAGTGATGGCTAACGAGCGCAAACTCTTATCGGGCTGGGATTTTTGCAAGTCTTGTAAAACGTCATTCAAGGAGACAGTCAGCCATGGCTTTATTTGTTCGTGCTCAAAATTAAAGGCTAGCGGTTGAATGGTTTTATTGTGGGTGCTAGATTTGGCTAAGCCTTTTTCAAAGACGTCCTCGCTATAATAAGTATCAAAGCCCATGCTCGGCATGTCAGTATCCTCGTCATCATTGACCATTCGTGGAATCAATAACCAATCGTCTTGCGGCGTTCCTGCTCTGAAAGGACTGATTTGCTGCAAATGCGTATGGGTACGATTGGCAGTAGCCTTGCTATCCCAATAGGCGTTGACATAATTAAGTTTATGGTTGTTTAATAAATGCTGCATGACGCGATGTTCAAGGTCGCTTAACGTTTCTATGGTTTTGTTTTGAGACCTTGAAATTCTAGGTCTTGAATCGACTTGTGCTAGCTGCTCTTGAGTCATCAATTTATTTAAATCGTAGCTTGGTGGCTTAAATAGCGTGGTCTCAAACCCTGGATGCGTGAAAATGGGTCGCTTGCTATTTGCATGTTTAAAGTAGCGGATATTATATTGCAGCAGTAAGATGTTCGGTTCATTGGCGAGCTTTTCAGGACGATGCCGCCAGACACGTCCTGCCAACTGAATGATAGAGCGCATAGAAGAGGGTTCGACGATCGCCCAGTCATAATCATGGTCGCGACCAACTTCGGCAACAGGGGTGGCTAGAACCATAAAGATATGTTTTTTAGCAGGCTGATTAGCAATGGCTTGTTCAATCTCAGGATGATTAAAGATATTGGTTTTCGAGTCGCTACGATCTAAGATTCTATCGAGTTTATTCTCTAACGCATTACGGAGTAGCAATAGCTGCTTGGCGTGATAGCACACCACATGTATTATCGTATTATCTGGTACAGCTATGTCGTCTGCTTTAAATAACTGCATGGCAATATTAGTAATGTTATTGATATTGGCGACGCGCACCAACCCGATACTCACTTGCGTATTATCACTAGATTTTTTCTGATTAGAATTAGGCAGCACCTCGTGATGCTTATCATGCAAGCTTATGGCAGCATCGACCAAAGTTTGTGCCAAAGCGCTATAAAACTGTGTCGCATTATCTTTGGTGTAAGAAGCTGAAAAGGGCAATATTTCTGCCTGACGTTTAACGGGCTGCTTGGCTAAATAGCTGGCACGCTTATCACAAAATTGTTTATGGGTATTTTGAAAGGCATCAACATCAGCGCATTGCTCGGATAGCATCGCTTTAGGTTGTTCATCAAACCAGGCACAGACTATTTTAGGAGTAGGCTTATTTTGGCTTTGGTTAAACAGTTTGCGTCCTTCCATGTAAGCTTCGAATAATCCTGTTACTAAGTCAGGCGTCAGAGTGGCAGAAGACAGCAGAACACGTGTGCCAAAGAGTCCGGCAAGATGCACCAAACGCGAAAGCGCAGGCAAGTCCGCTTGGTCAAAATCATCAGGCTCATCAAGTATCAAATCGCTACTCAGTAGACGCAGCATTGGTGCAATGTATTTACCGCCACGTTTGCACTCGCTTGCTTGGATAATATGGTCAACGGTACAAGTCACAATCGGCGCAAATATTAAATCGCGCGCTTTAGGACTGGCAATGACAGTATCGAGATTCAGCGTCTCATAGTCCTGATAATCGATATCGCTATCAACAAACTCATCTAATAAATCCTCGCTAGACTCACTACCAAAGGTCTCTGATTCATTATCAGGCTCGTCGTCTTTTTTATATTCGCTGATAATATCTGTAATATCATTAGTCTTATTGTCGTATACCAGCTCAAACAGTTTTTTATTCGCGCTGCCGCCAACTAATATGGCTAATTGGTCGCCTTGTAACTTCAAGTCTTTACGAAAGCTTAGCCCTGTCTGTAAAGTTAAAATCCGCAGTCCTAATGCAATGGTAAAACGCGCACCTTTTTTAGGGTCAGCTAAAGCATACATAATACGAGCATTACCGATGGTTTTACCTGCGCCTGTCGAGGCCATATTTACCCCGAAAAATCCATGCTCACGTGTCGCTTCTTGCAAACCATAGCTCATTTTAAATGCTTGGTTTTGCCATTTAAAACGCTCTATGCCAGTCGGCTTAGCCAATGGATCGTGATTGCGTAGGGTAGGCATTTCGCTAGCAATAATAGGTAGCGCGCGGCAGAAATGAGCGGTAAAAGCACCCACGCCCAATAAATGCTCCTCTAATGACTGTTTTACAGTGGGCGTGCTAGCGGTTCGGTCAGTGTTGGCAGCTAATTTTTTAAACTGGCTATTAACAGTTATACAACGTGAGTCATTTTCTTTTAGACTGGAATAATTATGATCACCTACCATTAAACATAAACGCGATAAATGGAGTAAAAACGGATCACTAATAGCCTTTTTGTTATCAATTGCTTGCTGACTAATTTGCATTAATGCAGGATCATTGAGTGCTTTTTTAGACCAGCGTCTGATATTTTTTTGCCATGCACGGCTATTAATCACTAAATGCTCAAATTGCCAAAAGCTTTTTAGTTGAGCTTTACTCATTTCCTCTAACGATTTTGGATTTTTGACCCAAAAGTCAAAAGGCGTTAACTTGCTATAAAACTGTTGCAAATTTTGCTTATAAGCTAGTGTTTCTTTGGGCTGCTGCATACGTTGAATGGCGGTAAAGGAATGAAATACTTTATCCGCAGGTGGCAATCGATGGTGGGTGACAATTAACCACGCGACCCACTGGGCAAGGGGCGGCATTGCTTCTATGTTGACGGTATCTTGATTGGCTTTAGACAGTAATCTTTCTATATCGTTATTTTTCAGCCAATCATCTAACTGCATCAAACGTTCAAGCCATGCCTCATCAGTAGCGCAATCAATAATCATCAGCTCAAACAGTTTTAATGATATCCACTCATGCCGATAAGAGTCGCCTTGTTTGCTACCGACAAGGAGCTTGTTTTGAAAGCCAATGGTTGATTTACCGATATCATGAAGCAGGGCAGATATAGTGGCAATAATCTGAATACTACTGGCATAGCTCCACTCATTTTCCCATTCACTGTGCAAGATGTTTCTTTTGGTACGGTTCACAGGAACAATTCCAACCTCATTAAACTTACGCTTATTGCCCACTACCCATACCAGTTCAGTCAGCTGGCGTGTCTTATTACGATGACAGCTTACCGCCGTCGACTTAGTCGCTGAGCTGCGTAATAGCTGCTTGACGGTTTTTAGACCTTCCTCAGTAATAGCCGTTTGCCAAACATTATCACCAATCCGATTAGCGAAAGCGTCCAAAATACGCCTAGTTCGACCTAGAGCCTTCTTTTCACATTGCGAGACTAAAGTGACAATCATTTATGCCTCCCAGCTTTTGGTCATAGCAATCTGCTTTACGACTTCGAACTGATAATCCAGTGCCTTATGCTTAGTAAACATATTCAGACATTCTTGACGAAACTCTTGCTCGCTCATGTTTTCGCTGGCACAGATAAAGGCGAGGGGTAGTACCAGTGCATCTTTGATAATATCGGCGATATCAAATACCAATGCACCGCGCCGAGTCTTGCCGTGCATTACCGCAAAGCCATGTGGAATACCTAATGTCCATGCTGTGGTCGCACCTAAACCATAAGCCAAATAGTTGCCGTGATTAAGGAAATCATTGGCCTTATCGATACCTTCATGTTCCCTTGTAAAGCCATCATAGCCCGTATTTTTGGCGGCCAGTTTATAGAGCTGCTTAGTCAAACGCGCTTCTAATTGCAATAAGTGCATGACCTCCATTTGCTGATTGATTTGCCGACTGTTATCTGTGAGCAGGGCTTGCACTGCGTCATTACTGCTATCAAAGCCCCAACGTTTTAGCTCACTGTCTTTATTCCATACCGTTTGTAGATAAGCCAATCGTGCGTGTTGCAAAAGTTTCGCTGCCATCAAACGCTTGTCATCATCCCACCACCAGCTCATCCACCCTTGAATGTATTCTGTTGGACGATACTCGCTTTGTGGCGTCATCCACTCGACATAGACTTCACGCTCCGCACCCATAAATAATGGCGAGCCACCACCACCACAAAAGCCAACTAAGACACCTGCTTGTGATAGCAGTCGCATCGCCGCTTGAGTGATGGAAGTTCCTGTACCGAGCAGGATTGAGGTGGTATTAGCGATAGGAATGTTATAGAACAGATTGGCTTTATCTTCTTCAGTTAGATAGAGAATCCTTCCATCTTTTTGCATTACCCTACAATGGGAAAGGTAGTAAATATTGGCACGTTTAGAGTGCAGAATAGTTTTTAGATCTGATGAGGCAAAACTATTATCTGTATAAGCGTTGCTAGATTTTGCCATAGTAGTTCCGTCCATTGAAAGCATTATAAAGTTTAATACAAATTTACTTTAACGGAACTATGTCGGTAAAACAACGTATAAAAAAGTCTTTACGACAACAGATGTCGTCAGTCAATTAGAAACAATAAAAAGCCAAACAACCTAAGCTGTTTGGCTTTGAATGTTTAAAAAAATTTATCGGTTGTTATGCTCACGCCACACAGCGTGCTCACATACTTCACAACACCAACTATGTTTTGCACGCATATAAGAAATGTCTGCTGGCACCTCTAAAGGGCAAACATAACCACAGTACTCGCAAAGTACATCATCTAGATAAGCAAAACACTGGCCTACCGTAACAAACATAATATGAGGACTGATGTCATACTTCTGACAAACCCCTTCTACATGCTCAATGAAGCCACATTCATTATCGTATGCCCAGTAATCGCTACAGATTTTCAGATCCCGTGAGTTCTGCGTTATATTAGGCTCAAGTCTTAAGCTCATAATATCCTCCTTAGTACCCATAGCCAGTGTGTGGTAGTAGCTCGTAAAGCTCACTCTTCAGCTGACCACGCATCTCATCAAGTACATAGTCAGGATTGGCATCTAAGCGCTTCTGTACCCATACCCGCATTGCCATATGATTATCGAAGCAGCTGTTAATGGTCAAGAAACGAGCCAAACCAGTACCTGATTGAATACAGAGCTCACAAATGAGAGAGTTAGCCATATGATTTGCGTCATTACTGACATAGCTACTAGGTTTAAACGTCGCATGCAGTTTATCGTAATCAATCATTTTCATTGTGACGTCTCCTTGTCAGTAGATACCTGAGCAATCTGACTCCGATTGACCAATGCTTCAAATGCACTACCATCTTGCCTAGTCATATTCGGTACGTAACGGCTATACGTATTGAATAGCATCTTGGTCGTAGCGTGCCCCATTTGACTGGCAATCCACTCAGGACTTTCGCCAGCAGCTAACCATAGCGTTGCTGCGGTATGACGAGTCTGATAAGCATTACGCTTCTTCAGACCTAAAATTTTAAGAGTAGGGTGCCAAACACGTTTGTTCACATTGTTATAATCAAGTGGCTCACCGGTATGCGCGCAAAACACATAGTCAGATCGCTTATAAGTGATGGCCTGCTGTTCCTTTAGAGCATCGTAGACCCAAGGTGACATTTGAATCGCACGATAAGACTCTTGAGTTTTAGGAGGAACAATTTTGCCTTTAACATAAGCTTGTTTGATCACAATCTCACGTCGATTAAAATCAATGTTCTCCCACGTTAACCCATCAATCTCACTAGTACGCATACCTGTGAAAAAACGTACCAGATAATAATTGCGATAGTCCGCTCTCACACCATTAATAAACGTCCAAACCTCATTCAGTGTGAATGGTTGAATATCCGTTTTAGGCTGTTTGAGCGCATTGATATCGTAATAAGGGTTGTCAAACTGATAGCGTTTAGCTGCTTCTTTTAGTATCATACCCAAAGGTACCATAATCGAATTAATGCGTGCCGCTGACAGATGTTTGTTAGCTTTTCCGTAAGTCACTTTGGCGAGGGATGAACGGAAGGCTAATACATCTGTCTTTTTTATGAGATGAATGGGCTTAGTCCCAAACTTAACAATCAAATACATATCAATAATCTCCTTTATTTTGCGCTTATAGGTATCGCGCCATTCAATTTCTTTTTCAAGAAACCATAATTTTGCAAACTGCTCAAAAGAAGGCGTATTAGTGTTGATGCATTCCTTGCGATCGTTCAACGCTACCATTTCTGCCGCTTTGTCACTTTTTGGAAAGTACTTAGCGTAGTTGAAGAGACCTAGGGTGATTTCTGCTTCCATTTTCTCAATCACTTTCTCAAGCTTCTTGCGATTCGCTGGCGTGTCCGTTAAGTTTGTCGTCTCCCGACAGCGTATACCCATATAATAAAAATCGACAACGAGCTTACCGTATCTACTTCTGATGCTAGCCATACTATTTCTCCTTATTGTAGTGCCATGGCATTGATGCTACCGGCGATGCCAGTGCGCATATCTTTTTCAATCTCTTCCCAAATGTACAAAATCTTACGACCACCGAACGGGCGTATATAATGAATGCCCTCAATAAGTACACTATCCTTGAGTTCATTGCGGATAGTACGAGGGTTGTATTTGATGAGCTCAGAAAGCTCTTGGGTAGTTAGGTAGGTATGTGACATAATATGTTCCTTATATAAAGTTTAACTATAATGGTACTTTTAGATACCATGGTTGTAATTTACCATAAATTTATAACTATGCAAGTACTTTTTATAATTATAATTGGAGTTTATAGTATGATAGTTAATCATCTCCCAACTTTGTTAGCTGAAAGAAGGCTTAAAGTAGCGGATGCCGTACGAGCAACAGGGGTAAGCAAAACGACGTTGCATAAGATATACAACGATCAATCATCTAGAATTGATTTCGATACTATAGATAAGCTTTGTGAGTATTTAGAAGTAGAGGTAGGAGATATTTTTGAATATGTAAAAGAGGATAAAGAGAAAAACACTAAAAAATAGGTTCTAGCTTAGAATTTGAAGTAGAGGTCAAAAAGAAGATTTTAATTTTAATGGTTTTTAAGGGTCGGTCACGTTTTGGTCACCATTTGGTCACCGTCGCGTTTTTGAATCATTTAAAGTTGATTAAATAATAGTGATTTTAACTGGATACCAATATAGATTTTCCGCTACAGCCCATATTTCACGGACAAAAAAAAGCCCCAATCGTGAGATTGGGGCTTTCTAAATTTGGTAGGCATAAGCAGACTCGAACTGCTGACCTCTACCATGTCAAGGTAGCGCTCTAACCAACTGAGCTATACGCCTATTTAGGTTGAGCATTTTAGCAAGTTTCCCAGACTTTGCAAGTCTTTTTTAGCATAAACCTCTTTTATTGTCATAATATCTGCTATTCAGGCTTATATTAGTTAACTGGATATATTTTTGTGTATATCTACTAAACATTAAATTTAGTAAGTTTGGTTTTTATTGTTAATAAGTTGGTGATGCTAATGATTAAACTCTTATAGCTGGTATGATATCTTTATAATTGATGTAATCATCATGATAATAATGGCCTCAAGTCAGTCATGCTGAGTAAGCGTTAAACAAATATTAAAAACAGTTGGAGAATAACATGGGTCTTTTGGTAGAAGGGCAGTGGCAAGACAAGTGGTATGAGACAAAAGAGAGTGGCGGCCGCTTTCAGCGTGAAGATGCTGGTTTTAGGAACTGGGTAACGGTAGATGGTAGCGCAGGGCCCACAGGTATTGAGGGCTTTAAAGCCGAACCTGACCGCTATCATCTATATGTGTCGCTAGCCTGTCCTTGGGCACACCGTACCCTTATCTACCGCAAGCTCAAAGGCTTAGAAGATATCATTCCGCTATCTGTAGTACATCCATATATGGGTGAGTATGGTTGGACATTTGCAGAAGGTGCAGGCGTCGTTGCTGACCCAGTTATCAATGCAGGCTATGCCTATGAGCTGTATACCAAGGCCAAGCCAGACTATACAGGCCGTGTCACCGTACCTATCTTGTGGGATAAAAAAACAAACACAATCGTGAGTAATGAGTCATCTGAAATCATTCGCATGTTTAACTCTGCCTTTGATGAGGTTGGTGCGCTAGCAGGTAATTTTGTGCCAGCAGAGTTATTACAAGAAATTGATGATATCAATACCTTTGTCTATTCAACTATCAACAATGGCGTATATAAGACAGGATTCTCTACCACACAAGAGGCTTACGAAGAGGCCGTGATTGAGCTGTTTGCGGCATTAGATACACTTGAGACGCGCTTAGCACATCAGCGTTATCTCACAGGTAGCACTATAACTGAGGCAGATTGGCGACTGTTTACGACGTTGGTTCGTTTCGATGCTGTCTATGTTGGGCACTTTAAATGCAATCTGCACCGTATCGTTGACTATCCAAACCTTTGGGACTATCTGCGTGACTTATATCAGGTACCTGGCATTGCAGATACGGTAAATATGGATCATATCAAGCAGCATTATTACACCAGTCATGCCAATATTAATCCCACATGTATTGTCCCTGCTGGCCCAGTGATTGATTTTAATGAGCCACATGATC
>Ga0207897_100392_pt1 | contig 15079 bp, 14 predicted proteins | sample LinPmetageLP42_FD_184054 | JGI IMG/M metagenome (GOLD analysis project Ga0207897, IMG submission 184054) | Marine viral communities from the Pacific Ocean - LP-42 (SPAdes) | ecosystem: Environmental > Aquatic > Marine > Oceanic | place: Pacific Ocean | collected 2010-08-27
GTTTACCCCTCTTTATAACAGCTTTGAAGATATCTGGAAGGCCGTTGAGCAGTTGCGGCAAGTTATTGAAGCCAAAGAACATCTCGATTCTCGTTGGCAAAGTCGTAATACCGTAACCTGAAACAAAAAAGCCTCAGCCGATGTATTCGGCTGAGGCTTTTCATTACCATCTTTTTATCACCAAACAATAATTACATCATTTTCGCGATTGGAATTTTCTGACCGTTCAGTACACCTTCACCGTTTTCCATCTGGAATTCGCTGCGGTACTCGTCATCTTCTTCCTTCAGCAAACCTTGTTGTATGTACATATCAATCATCATTGGTGCTTGTTGTTCAGCCATTTTCTGCAGTTCAGCTTCATCGGCACCAGGCATTTGCATACGCATTGTTGACAACATCTGCTGTTCAGCGACCCATTTCAACAACGGCTTATCAATAGCAATAGATGAGTCAACAATCAGGCTGGAAAGCCAGAATTGCGTGTCTTCCATATTGTCCGGCATTTGGTTTACACCCGCCAATTTAGCGCTTAGGTCACCTTTAAATTCGCCCGGCTCCATTTTCCCGCTAAATTCACTAATAACGAACTCAGGCTCTGCCTGCAGTAACTTAGGTAGGTTTTCCTTTACCAGCTTTTGCGTCGCAACTTCTATTTCGTCGGGGTTCTGGTCATAAATCTTTTGCATCATTTGGTTATAAGCAAGCAAGAACTCAGAATCGATGTTATTAAAAGCCATCTTTAACTTCAGATCGTCAAGGTCAAAGTCTTCGGCTTTCAGCGACTCTACAGAATAGTTCATATCAATATTCATGCTTTCTTTGTCGTCGCTGAAATAACTAACGAATTCAATTCCAAGATCTTTCAATTCAAACAGGTCGACATCATCCGGCTGGCCTACAATGATTTTATCAAGCTTCATAGACATTTCGCCTTCATAAAGCTCGCCCTTCACAATTTCCAGCATGTTGCCTTTAGCTTCAGTGCTTATTTCAAACTCACCAATGCTGATAGCCTGGCCCTCAATAAGACCTTCTGCGCCTTCCAGTTTTCCTTCGTAACTGAACTCATCCGAAGAAATGGAACCTTCACCTTCATAGCCAGTAAAGGTCAGTGACGTTTGCTCATCATTCGGTTTAGAACTGAACGCGACAATTTCATCGTCATAACTAACACCACCAAAAAAACCTGCTGAACCAGTCAGGTGATAAAAAGGCGTGTTCTCTTCCCATTCAATATACTCACGTAACCCATCGTCCTTGGCATGAGCTTCAAACGAGGCCATACCCAGACCAGGAGAAAATTGAGTCAGAACCGGACCGTGCTGAACATCAATAACCACTTCAAAAGACAAGTCATCAGGTGCTGACCCTTCCGGGTAAATAGAACCGAAATCTACGCCCAGCGATATTGTTGCAGTTGAACCGAACCAGCCACTATCAAACGAGACCATACGAGCGTTATAAGCGGGTAATTGATTTATCACTTCAACGTGTTGCTTTAACGCACCCTCAACTTGAAGGCCAACGAATTTAGGGCCAATTAGAGCGCCTGCAACTATGACGATACCGACGCCACCAAGGAGTCCTTTCTTATTCATAATATACCTTTCATTTATAGGACTGGATTGTAATTATAATGTTGTAAATGATACAGAAACTTTTTAATAACGGCAAAGTTTTTGAGTGTAAAGGAAGGTTAATGAAACCCACGCGGATAATGATCAATAAGTAAAAAAATGGGATAATGGTACCTATTGCTCGCTGACAGCAGTCAACTTATCAACCGCGGTGCCCCTTAAATGGAAATCAATGTAAACTTTCTCGACAATATGCGCCTTGAGGCGAAATTCGATGACTTCACAGTTATTTCGGATCAGCCTATTCGGTACAAAGGCGATGGTTCTGCCCCCGGTCCTTTTGACTACTTTCTGGCGTCTTCCGTTATGTGCGCGGCGCACTTTATTCGTTTGTATTGCGACGCCCGCGATATTCCAACCGAGAATATCCGCGTCTCGCAAAATAACGTGGTCGACCCGGAAGACCGCTATAAGCAGCTGTTTAAAATTCAGGTTGAGTTACCGGCCGATATTTCCGAGAAAGACCGCAAAGCCATTATCCGGGCAGCCGAGCGTTGCGCCGTTAAGCGCGTTATCGAAAACGATTTAGAGTTTGACGTCGAAGCGGTTGAAAGCATCACTCAAGACGCTCAGGCGTTACTGACCATACGCCCTGACAGCGACAGCCGAACCTATATTGAAGGTAAAGACTTACCGCTGGAACAAACCATAGCCAATATGACGGCGATACTGGCGGACTTAGGCATGAAGATAGAAATATCCTCCTGGCGTAATATTGTTCCGCATGTGTGGTCGCTGCACATTCGCGATGCCGCTTCTCCTATGTGCTTTACCAATGGCAAAGGCGCCACCAAAGAAAGCGCATTATGCTCCGCGCTGGGTGAGTTTATTGAACGCTTAAGCTGTAATTTCTTCTATAACGACCAGTACTTTGGTGAAGAAATAGCAAACGCTGAGTTTGTGCACTACCCCAACGAAAAGTGGTTTAAGCCCGGCACAAACGACGAGCTTCCCACGGAAATTCTGGACGAATACTGCCGTGAGCTTTATGACCCTGAAGGTGAATTGCGCGGTTCACACTTAATTGATACTAACTCAGGCCGCACTGACCGCGGCATTGTATCCTTGCCGTTTGTGCGCCATTCCGACGGCGAGACGGTCTATTTCCCGTCGAACTTAATTGAAAACCTGTATTTAAGTAACGGCATGAGTGCGGGTAATACGTTGCCCGAAGCTCAGGTTCAGTGCTTATCGGAAATTTTTGAGCGCGCCGTTAAAAAGCACATTATTGAAGAAGAAATTGCTCTGCCCGATGTGCCGCAAGAGGTGCTTATCAGGTACCCGAATATTCTGGAAGGAATAAAAGCCTTAGAAGAACAAGGCTACCCGGTGTTAGTTAAAGACGCATCATCGGGCGGTCAGTTCCCGGTGGCCTGCGTTACCTTAATGAACCCACGCACCGGCGGTGTTTTTGCTTCTTTTGGTGCACACCCAAGCTTTGAAGTGGCGCTGGAGCGCAGCCTGACCGAGTTATTGCAAGGCCGCAGCTTTGAAGGTTTAAACGACCTGCCGGCACCAACTTTCAACTCCATGGCCGTAACCGAGCCAAATAACTTTGTTGAGCACTTTATTGATTCGTCGGGTGTGGTGTCCTGGCGTTTCTTTAGCGCTAAGTCCGACATTGAATTCGTTGAGTGGGACTTCAGCGGCTCTAACCAGGAAGAAGCCGATACGCTGTTTGGTATTTTGCAGGACATGGGCAAAGAAGCTTACATAGCCGTGCACGAAGATTTAGGCGCGCCAGTATGCCGTATTCTGGTACCAGGCTATTCTGAAGTTTACCCCGTGGAAGACCTTATTTGGGACAACACCAATATTGCTCTGCAATACCGTGAAGACATTCTCAACCTGCACCGCTTAACCGACGATCAGTTAGAAGACTTAGTTGAGCGCCTGGAAGACAGTCAGCTTGATAACTACATGGATATTATCACCCTGATTGGTATTGAGTTCGACGAAAACACGGTTTGGGGTCAGCTCACCATTCTTGAGTTAAAACTGCTTATCTACCTTGCGCTGCAACGCCATGACGACGCTTTCGAATATGTAGAAATGTTCCTGCAGTTCAACGACAACACCGTTGAGCGCACGCTATTCTACCGTGCCATTGAAGCCGTACTGGAAATTACTCTGGACGAAGAGCTAGAGCTGGATGACTACCGCTACAACTTAGGCCGCATGTATGGCGAAGAGACCATAGAAGCCGTTATAGGCTCTGTTAATGGTACTACACGCTTCTACGGTCTAACGCCAACCAATATGCAACTGGAAGGTCTGGACAGACACTTACGCTTAATAGAGAGCTACAAGAAACTGCACGCGGCACGGGCTGAACGGCAGGTTTAAAACTAAAAGTTCAGCCCGACAAAGGCTCCGCGGTTACGTTTAGCAACAGCCTGCATGAAGGCAGCAAAGGTTTCCGCGTTGCCTTGCGCGCGGCTAAAGCCGATACCATGAATGCGCATTACAGGCTTGCCGTCCGCGCCCTGATTTTGACTGGTGATCTGCCTAACTATCGCATCCAGATTATTTACCCGATAATCGTCACCAAAAACGTACAAGCTGGTTGTGCCCTTGGTTTTTTTATAAAGATTAATGGCTTTCAAAATACCCAGCTCAGGCGCACTTTTACCGCCGGTAAAATTTGGCATTTGCTGCATGGCCATTTGTCTGAACCGTTTACTGTCGGGCAACCAGTCACCGGCTTTACTGCTGAACATAAAGTCACCATCGGCGGCCATAATCTGAAAGCCCTTCATTTTCGGATGGCTTTCTATAATGTCGTTAACAACGCTAATAACCCGGCTCCAGCCGCGGCCTCCCGACATAGACCCGGAATTATCAATAACAAACACCACGTACTCAGCGTCAGTTGGGATACCGCCTACATCATCATCAGGTGTGTCTGTGCTGTTCGGCGTGTTTAGCATTGCAGTGGCTTGCCGTATTTCAGCCCTTAACGACGAGGCTTTATCCTGCAATTGTTGCAGGGTTTTCTGTGCCCGCGGAATAGAGCTTTCTAGATTCTTTTCCTGCTCAGTGACTGATGCGGTCTTTTGCTCGGCGGCCTTAAGCTCATCCTGTTTGTCGGACAAAGCCCCTTTTAATTCCTCAACCGACTGCTGCGCCTGCAATACTTCTGCAACTAAGGTACTGAGGTTAGCTGGCCCACGCTCGGTATCTTCAGTACCGTTTTTCGCTAACAACACCAGCATAATCACCGCACCAAAAGCACAGGAAATAATATCCAGAAAGGCCAGGTTGAAAACCTCTACTGGCGCACGCTGAATTTTTTTCATTATGGCCACTCCGGAGCTGGCGATAAGAATGTGCCGCCGCTTACCCGCGACCAGTTCCAGTAAAGCGGAGAAGCGTAGGGGTCACCTTCTATAGGCAGCAGTATAATATTGTAACGAACACCTTTAGGAGCGCGCTTGATGGTCTCAACCATCAATGCCTGACGGCAGTCTGAGGAGATAGATTTTTTCGTCGAAATAAAATTACGACAGGAAAGCGGCAGGCCGTCTCCCAATGTTGGCAGGCCATCCGTTACAATGTAGACATCGGTAATATTCGGATTCGTCTCAAATAACGTGCTAATGCCCAGCTGAAGGTTGGTTCCGCCCTCTGGCACAACCGCGCCTAAGTCTTTCACTATAGAATTCATAGAGCCGCTGACTGAGGCAGTGCTAACGTTCCGTTGCCCTAAACGGTTTGCCGTATTGGAAAACGTCACCACACTCACTTTTGAGGTTTGCGGCAGTCTTGCCAGTAACCACTGAGCAACCCGCCGTGTTCTTATCCACTTAGCGGTAGACACTTTTTTGCCATCGCTCAAAGCCAGTTTGCTCAGCACGTCAATTAAGTTATCGCCCATCATAGAGGCGCTTTTATCGACCAGAATGCCTATTTGTTCGCCTTCCACTTTCATGCCGGTGATAAAGTTCTGCTCACCCGTACCCGAAAGCTCAACGTTGGCTGACTTCTCAACTTCTTTGGACAAGGCCGCTAACTGGTTTTCCAAATCGGCAACTACGGCCAGCTGAGTCGACAAGTCCTGCAAAGCTTTGGTTTGATCCTGGGTGGTGTCGTTTTTCGCTTCTTTAGAGTCTTCCTGCTTAGCCGACTCCAGCGCAATTTTGTCATTAATTTCGTCAATGGACTTTTTCAGACGCTGCTGCTCGTCCATTGATGCCGCCAGCTCCTGCTCAAGCTTTTCTTTCTCTTCTGAAGGGTCGGGCGTAAAAGCTTTAAAATCTATCAGGATAAAAATAAGAATAACGGCGCCCAGTCCGCATGCCATGACATCCAGAAAAGATAGGTTAAAGCCGTCGCCAGCCTGGCGTGTTCGTCGCATCTGAGTCGCTCAATTAACTGTGTAAATGAGACAGCAAATGCTTCTCGCAGGACTCTTGCGTGCGAATGACCATCTTGTCCTGACGGCTGTTCAGCAAGTGCATAAACAACATCAGAATCAAAGAAATAAACAGCGCCACCAACGTTGAGTTAAAAGCCACACCCAGCGATGCAGTCATACCGGCAATGTCACCATCCAGTGCTTTGTCAGCCTGCGCCAGCGCCGAGCCAATACCTCGTACCGTACCCACGAAGCCAATAGACGGAATAGCCCAGATAATGTAGCGGATCATGTTGTTGCCGCTTTCTAACTGAATGGCAATATTGTCTACCGACGACTCGATGGTGTCAGCCGCATGCTGAACGTTTTTGGTGTTCTTAAAACGACGAATACAGTTAATCCAGGTGCTGTATGCGGGGGTTTCTTTATAAGCCGAGCTTTCTAAATCATTTAATGCCGCATCAACGTCCAGCGCTTCAGATTTGTCGTAGCTTTCCAGTAAGTCGCGCGAGTAAATTTCTTCTTCGTCAATTAACCGCCACAGCTTATACAGCATAAGGAATAAGCAAAACAACATCAGCGAAATACACACCTGCTGTTCAACATCTTTGAAGATAACCGAAAATGCAGTTAAAGCTTCTGTTCCTTTCTCTGCCATTGCCACTTCGGCCGCCGGGCGAATAAGCCCTGCATACAGCAAATGTATCAGGGTAAAAATGGCCAGTAGCACACCACCACTGACGAAAAAGTTTGGGCTCATTGAAAGCGTATTATTTTTAGACATTATGCATTCCGGGCGTTAAATGTTGGTGGGGAAATCTTGTGGTGCATCCAAAGACACAAAATAAGCCGTCGCGCTGCCGGCCAAAGCCAGCAGTATGACGCCCAAAATCACGCGTTTTTTCATGATGTTTCTCCTCATCACTCATGATACCGGGCTATTCTAAAGCCGATATCCTCTGCCGAAGCACTTTCGCCGTCGCGAACGCTGGCACGAATATTCTTCATGCGTCCGGTTTTATAAGACGCACCTTTGACCACATTCCCATTGCCGCGAGCCGCGCCCAGGTAATCGGTATACACCCGGTCAAGATCGGGCGGGTTCAAAGTATAACTGTCGTGCACCCATTCTTTGACGTTACCGTCTAAATCAAAAAAGCCGCCGCGCTCTGCTTTAAAACTGCCGACCGGTGCTTTACCGGCAAAACCGTCATTGTAACCACGTAAAATGAAAGTTTGCTGACCTTTTGCAGACTCATCGGCAAAGTTGCCCTGCTTGTCACGCAGGTGTTCCTGGCTGCCCCACACGTAAGTAGTAGAGTCAGCTCTGCGATTAATTTTGGCAATGTATTCCCATTCGGCTTCGGTCGGCAAGCGGTAACCACGCGAGCTCGCATCGGTTCCCACCACTTTACCGTTACTGACTTTATAAAAAGGCTGCAAGCCTTCCTGTTCGCTCAGCCAGTTGGTAAATAACGCAGCTTCATCCCAGGACACATTCGTAACCGGAATTTTGGTTTTGCTACCCGAGCCTTTAAACGCGGCGAACTGCGCCTCGGTAATTTCATGGCGCGATATCCATACGTCCCGTGAGAAATCCACTTTCACCTGATGCTCATTACGTCCGCGGTTTGGCTCATTAACCGGCGAGCCCATAGTGAATTTTTTCGGCGACAGACGGTTCATTTCAATGCCTAAAGTACTGACAAACAACGGTCTGCCTTCTTTTCTTCTGGCATCAAACTCGCGCAGCATCTCGGCTTTTACGTTCACCAGCCGCTCGCTGCTAGGCTGAAACTCCTGCTTAACCGTACGGTAACCGGTTTTACGAAACTCAACGTTAGAAGGCAAAGCTTGCAAAGTGGTGCGAAGCGGCGTTACGCCCTGCTTTTGTCCGTTAATGTAAACGTCGCTGGGTTCGTTGGCGGTAAAAGCTACGTCACCCATTTCCGGGTCTAAGTTAAAGGTCAGCTGCTGGTTTTCGGCTGGACCCAGCTTAATTGTCCGGCTTTGCTTAATGTAGCCGGCCTTTTCGTAACGAATAACATGTTCTTTATTGGCATCAACGCTAATTGGATTTTTTGCCGGCGCGCCGTTAACCAGCAACGCTCCGCCCTTCGGGTTCACCGAAACATTAACGGTTGCCTGCACTGGCTGTAGTCGATAATTACGCTTAGGTTCTTTATTGCGCACGGTTAAAGACACGGTGTCCGTTACCGGTTCATACCCCGGATAATTCACCACCACAGGGTAGTCGCCACCCACTTTAGCAACGGTTACCGGCGTTGAACCAACCTCTTTGCCGTCAAGGGTCACCGACGCGCCCGCCGGGCTGGAATTAATAGAAATAACGCCACTAATGGGCGTTAACCGAAGTTGATATTCAACTTTACCGTCTATTAACGCCTCAATTGCCACTGAAGCAGGCTCGTAAGCCGGATGCGAGGCCGACACCGTATACGTTCCGGGAGCAAATTCATCCTCAAAGGTAGCAGCGGTTTCTCGCTGCTCACCGTTAACTGACCAGACAATATCATTTGCGCCCGGCTCTGTTGTTATCGTCACTTTTGCTGGTTTAGGCTCCAGCTCAACTTCAATAGTTGAAGGGCTGTTGTCGTTTACCTGCACTTCTTTGGTTTGGTACTTGTCGGCAGACACCGCCACAAGGCCACCAGAGCCTACCGCGTAATATTTATTGTCGATGAAAAAACCAATACCGGAATTAACCGCAAAGCGCTGAGTTTGCGCAGCTTCTGTTGGCTTTACGGTAAAACTGTAACCTTTGGTTAGAAACAACCAGCCAAAGTAAATAACCAGCAGTGCAAGAATACTGACCGAGAAGCCAATAGCCATTAGCCGTCGTTTACGTCGTCCTTTCTCAATGGCTTCGTCAAGTGTGGCCACGAAGTCTCTCCTGTTTTTTTAATTATTCTACGCTAAATTATGCTAAACGCGTTCGTTACACTGAACGTTAATAACAATTGGCGTGCCCGACTTCTCCACCACAACATCGACAATGATTGAGCGGTAGCCGTCGCGGCGGCCTTCTAATTGGTATTTACCCGGCTTTAACTGGATGGTTTTCTCTCTTACCTCACCCACAACACCAACACCCAATACTTTTATATAAGTTCGGTTGTCGGAGCGAATGGTCACATCTATAGGCTGATTTTCCTTTTCAATGAGCTGCTCAACCTGGTTTATTTTTTCACCCAGCTTTGCGCTCAACTGCGTGAGCCCACTGTATTTGGACACCGCATTTACGGCATTTTGGCGAATGTTATTGTCAGCAAGGCGGCCCGGTCTTTCAATATACACATCCAGCGCACTGCTGGCGGCTAATATTTCACCCGCGCTTTGTTTCGCCTGCTGCACAACCCGGCTGTCCGGGTAATCGGCCAGTCCCTTTTCTGCCAGCATCTGTACGGTCTGCCATTCGTCGGCACCGGCAAACACCTGAATGCGTTTTTCTAACGACTTCACACCCTGACTTTTTAACTCAGCGTCAATTTGCGCCTGCAGGGTTGCCAGTTCCGGCCGGTTGTTGTCTATAGCCGAAGCTTTGGTTAGTGCCTCCTGGGCGCGATCAAAGTCTTTTTTATCAATGGCATTCACCGCCGTTGCCAAAGCACCGGCAAAACGTTGTTGTTTAATCTGCTGTTCCACTTTCGCTAAGGCTGCCTTGGCATCCTGCTGTTGCGGATCAAGCTTTAGAATTTGTTGATAAGCAGCACGCTGCTTCTCTATATTGCCTTCTACACCGCCTACTCTGGCCTGTTCATACAAATCAGCGACTTCATGGTAGGTATCTATACGTTCCTGCAACGCCAGCGCGTCGCTAAAATCGCCTTTTACCTTTAACGCCTGAGCATTCAACTGAGCGGCATCATCAATGTCGTCGGCAGCAAAGGCTTTTGCTGCGTCCGCATAAGGTTGTCTATAAGCCTTTTCAAACGCGCTTTGGTACTCTGTAATATCCGTATTGAGTTGCTCAATAGTGGTTTGCGCCTGGCTGTAATTACTGGCGCCATAGTCATTAAAAGCCTGATCTATGTCGGCCTGAAAAGCCTCAACTTTGGCGGGCTGCCACGTCGATATATACGGGGTAGCAACAAGCTCAGAAACGCGCTGATTGGTCTCATTTAAGGCCGTTTGCAGCGCTTTTCTGTCTATTGCCTGGTTAGCGGAACTTATCTGCGGCTCGCTTTTCTCTTGTTTTTCCGCGACTACCGGCGTGTTACCCGAAACCGGAAAATAAGCGAGCAAAGTAACGACAACGCCAATCAGCAAACAGGCAAAAACAGAGGCAATTACACCGGTTATTATGACTTTTTTCTTTTTAGCACGGTTTTCTGCTATTTGCTGATCAACAGACGACATCGTTACCTTTCCTTAGGTGAATTAAAGCTGAGTTAACGGCGTTGATTCGAGATCATAAATCTCTTTCAGCTTTTCACGTAATTGCGCGTATTGCTCACCCGCAGTACCGGTTAATTCAATGTTCTGGTCATTAAGTTCTACCACCTGCGGCGTTACTTTTATGTCCAGATTTTGTCCCATTTCATCAAGCAGCGCACGTTGAGTGCCTAATTCACGGTTGGTTTTTATTGCTTCGCTTAAGCTGTAAACTGCGCCTAAGCCCGCAGCAGCACTTGCCACCTGACCCGCAGTAGAGCCTGAGTTTTTACCCAGCAAAATAGCAGCCGTAGCTAAAATACCAGCACCAACCTGCGCGCGGGTTCTCTCTGCTTTCTTCTGTCGAATATCAATAGCAACCGGCAGAGTCTCTTCCTGATAAGTACGGTATGCATCATGGGTCGTTGCATAGAAGGTGTCGTAACTGTCCTGCAAAGAGTCAATAAACTGTTGGTCTTTCGCTTTAATCACATTAACCCGCTGATACATAGGGTCTGATTCAGCCGGAGCTCCGTTCAGCGTAATAGTTGAACGGCTCGAAAAGATACTACTGGACTCACCCAGATAACCACCAAAGGCTTCAGGACTGTACATTGCGGCATAACGCATATCTGAAACCGCCTGAATGGTTTTCTTCTCTTCTTCAGATTTTTTCATTAGCAAGTCATAAACATAACCCGCAATGCTTTCAAAAATTGGACCGTAAGGGTTTTCACCTTTTCTTAACGCGTCACGGTAAAAGCCTGCGCCTACCTGATACTCAAACTCTTCCTCGCCCCAAATTTGGTTACTGGCGTCCATAACACGAACACCAATTTCAACGGTTTCGGTGTCTGAGTAATTAATTTTTCCTAAGACGTAAACATCGGCACTGACGTTAGCATCGGGAGTCACATTCACTGCACCAAAGGCTTTAGTATCAGAAAGAGCTTCGCGGGTATTTACCGCAAAACGGTTCGCCTCTAAACGACGCACCTGTGGCCAAATGTCTTCTTCAACTATGGCTTCATCATCAATATTGCCGGAACTGTCTTTCGGCAAGCCCGGGTCAAACACCGGAATAGCCACATTAAGATAAACATTAGAGTTGTAACTGTAGCTACGCTCTTCTTTGCCCAAGGCTTTAGAGTCTGACGGATCATTCATGCTTGGACCAACGCTGGTAACATTAGTTTGGGTTGACTGGCAGCCGGCTAATGTAAACATTGCTGAAAGCGCCATAACGACTGAAAATCGTTTTAGTTTTTTTAGTTGAGCTAGTGTATTCATTGTTCTTCTTCCGTTAATTATTAACATCCATACTCGGCCATTAAGCCTTTAAAATGTTCTTTCTCAGCTTCTGTTGTTGCCGAAGCCATGCCTTCTTTCACAGCGTCGCACACGGCCGAACTGCCACTACCCGTGTTGCCACGCTGATGATCTTTGGTGTCCACCGAACTTTCCGATGCCGTAGATGTAGATTGTTGTTGCTGCTCACTCGAATTTGCTTCGCTATTACCTGAACTACCAGCCGAACTCGAAGCTCCACCTGCAGCACCAGAACCGCTACCGCTGGCAGCATCAGCAAGGCTGCCGGAAGCCGACGCCGTGGCCTCTTCCATACACTCTGCCGAGTCATCTAAAGAGGCAAACAACGCAGCCTCTTCAAGCGCAATGCGTTCTTGCAGAGTGAGCGTGCTGGGGTCGACGTCGTCGAACTCTATGTAAGCGCAATCGGAATAGCTTTTTTCCTGTGCTTCAGCCACACCACTGTCCAAGCACAACACCGCCAGAAAACACACGGGCACGTATGCAAAGAAGTTAATGAGTGATGAACTGATTTTATCCACGGTAGGAACCTATAAAATGACTTGAGGGCATTACTTATCCTTAACAAGTTAAGGTTATTATATTCCTGAATGTAAATAAACTGTAAATGTAAATTTTTTGTAGGGAAGCCGTTCGTTTGCTGCTATTTACATCACTCCATCATCACCCTGGAAGCGCTGTAGCATAAAATCAATAAATAGACGCACCCTATAAGGAATATTCTCCCGGTCTCTGTAAAGCATTTCACACCCGCGAGCCTGATTGCTCCAGTCCGGTAAAATGTGTTGAATTTTGCCCGACTCGAGCAGAGGTTGCGCGTGATAGTCGGGAATAAAACCGACGCCTATGCCACCGGCTATCACTTCAGTAAGCAAACTCATGTCATCCACTTTTAAGCGTATGTTGCCGGTAGCCGTATAAGCCTGCTTTTCACCCGAGTGAATATGCTGCAGACTCCAGGTCAGCATAGGCGAACACAGCACCGTGGGTAACCCGGCTAAATCGGCGGGAGCCTTAATGTGGGATACGTCCAAATTTGCCGGACCGCAAATAGCAAAACGAATATTGGTTAACTGTCGGCCAATCCAGTGAGTTGCGCTGTGATTATGGCACTAAGCCCGTTAACCACATCGCTAATTGGCTCTTTATTACAACGTAAGCTGCTGACCCGCGGAGCCGTATTCAGCCTGGTGGTGTGCTTGTCGGGTGTATTGCTTGTGCTCACCAACGGCGAACTGAAACGCTTACTCAGTTTCGAATTCAACCACGGTGACCAGATCATCTTCTTAGGTATGCTGTGCTGGAGCCTGTATACCTACTTAACGCAAGGCATTAGCCGCTGGATGCCTATGATCCCCTACACCTTTATTGGCATGCTAGCCGGCCTTGGCGTTATTTCTGTAGTAGCGGCGTTTAGCGCAGAAGCCCACCCTGTCCAGGAAAGCCTGGCAATAAGCCAAATTGTCTTAGCCGACTTACTCTTCATTGGTGTTTTTGGCACCGTGGGTGGCTATTTACTGTGGATTTCCGGCGTAAAACAACTGGGTGCCGCAAACGCCTCTTTGTTCTTTAACTTCGTGCCCATTTTCGCCGCACTTACGGCATTAACCTTTGGCCAGAACGTAACCGGTTTGCAGCTGCTTGGTATGGCGGTTGTAATTTCAGGGCTGCTGCTGCCCCGACTAACTCATTGGCGACAGCAGCGTTTTGCGCGGATGGGTTAAGACAAGTAAGCCATAATTTGAGGGCGGAAAATAAAAAATACGGCGGCGAGCAAACATAAAGCCGCCCAAACAAAGTCCAGCCGGAACGGTTCGTTCATATAGAAAACAGCAAAGGGTACAAACACACTTAGGGTAATCACTTCCTGAATTATCTTCAATTGCCCTAAGTTCAGAACGGTGTAGCCAATTCTATTAGCCGGAACCTGGAATAAGTATTCCAGCAACGCAATTCCCCAACTAACCAGCGCAGCAATAATCCAGGGCTTGTGGTTCAGGTCTTTAAGATGCGCATACCAGGCAAAGGTCATAAATACATTGCTGATTACCAGCAAACCAATTGACCATACAACAGGGTGAATTCCGTAAATCATGATGAAAAGTCCCTAGATTACTTTGAGCAAAGAGCAGCTTATGTCCTTCAAATCGACATGACTACATAATGTGTCGGTATTTTTAAATATTTTCGACATGAAAGCCTGATCTGTCGATAGCATCGGCATAAATTACGTTGGGTTAATGTAATTTTCGTCGGAAAAACGATGCTGAAATAACTATAAACGCGTGGGCAGTTTTTCTTGTCCACTACAACCCTAAGTTATTGATACGTGAAAAAAAGAGGTAGAGGTTGAGCAACCCGATGTGTAGAAAGAATTTATTTGCAGAATTCATGTGTCAGTTGAAAGCAAAGTTGATAGGAAAAAGGCGATCTTAGCGTTACGCAGAATGAACCGCCACTATGCTAACCTTTAACCTGACTTAGAAAACTCATCCACGCATTGCAATGATTTGCTCAGGGAGGCAGTTGGAAATGATTAAAGTTTACGAAAAGCTATTTATAGGTGACGGACTTGATGCAGAGAAAGCGTTACGCGAAAAAGACTGGTTCATTATCCACGCCTGCAAAGAACCCTATCATCGACAAGCGCTCGGCTATTCGGGTAGGGCGGCACCAAAAAGTCACTCTGAGTACTTAATCGCAAAGCGAGAAAATCGGCTCATACTCAACCTAGTTGATGGAGATAACCCTAATTACATTCCTAAAATAATTATTGATGAAGCTGTCAATACTATTCATGAAATGGTAAAGATCAAAAAAGTATTAGTTCATTGCAACCGAGGAATGTCTAGGTCACCAACTATCGCTCTTCTATATTTGTTGAAACACACAAATGCTTTACCCAACGCCAGCCTGCAGGAAGCTTTAGGTAGATTTAGAGAGCTGTATCCTCCGTATGCCCCCGCTCGGGGTGTAGCCTTGTTTACTCAAAAATATTGGCAAGAGTACGCTGGCTGAACGATGCTCAAAAGTACACTGCCAGTCACGCCAATGAGCAAGTGGCAGCATAAAAAGCCAGCTCTCGATATAAATCTGCTGAGCGGATGGCATGGTCACCTTGTTACGCTGCAACGCAAAAATTGCACTACTAAAACCTTACTGCTATTTTGTCAGGAAAAGGCTACCTTATTCCTGACAAAATTATCATGAGAAAAAAATGGAAAGCACTGAAAATAAAGTAATAAGTAGAATATATGGAAAAGGTAGGGGGTGGGCCTTTTCTAGAATCGACTTTTCTGATCTCGGCAGTATAGAAGCCATTGATCAGTCATTAAGTCGACTCGCCAAAAAACGACAA
>Ga0207897_100395_pt1 | contig 15047 bp, 9 predicted proteins | sample LinPmetageLP42_FD_184054 | JGI IMG/M metagenome (GOLD analysis project Ga0207897, IMG submission 184054) | Marine viral communities from the Pacific Ocean - LP-42 (SPAdes) | ecosystem: Environmental > Aquatic > Marine > Oceanic | place: Pacific Ocean | collected 2010-08-27
CCGCAAACTTGCTACGATTATCGAGTTTATTCATACCGCGACTCTTCTTCACGACGACGTCGTTGATGAATCGGAACTGCGCCGCGGACGCAAAACCGCCAACGCAGTGTTCGGTAATGAAGCCAGCGTACTCGTTGGTGACTTCCTTTATACCCGCGCCTTCCAGTTAATGGTCGATTTAGACTCCCTGCGGATTCTGCGTATTTTAGCGGACGCCACCAACATCATTTCTGAAGGCGAAGTCTTACAGTTAATGAACTGTAACGACCCGGATACTTCAGAAGCCAGCTACTTTAATGTTATTTACGGCAAAACCGCCAAGTTGTTTGAAGCAGCTACCGAGTTAGCCGGTGTACTAACCGAACAGGATGCAAAGGTTACTCAGCAACTGGCTGATTACGGTCGTTACCTGGGTACCGCGTTTCAGCTAGTAGATGATTTAATGGATTACACTGCGGACAGCGAATCTATGGGCAAAAATGCGGGTGATGACTTAGCGGAAGGTAAGCCAACGCTACCGCTTTTATACGCAATGTGGCATGGCAACGACGTAGAACAAAAGCTGATTCGTGAAGCCATTGAACAAGGCGACGGGCGTGAGCACTTACACACCGTGCTAACCGCTATGGAACGAACGGGAGCCTTGCAGTACACCCGCGACAAAGCCTTAGAAGCCGCCGAACAAGCGCGTGAATCCCTAAGTGAACTCCCCGACTCCGACTACAAACAAGCCCTGCTCACCCTAACCCACCTTGCAGTCGACCGAGTGGCGTAAGAAATGCCTTGGGGGAGCGGGTTCTGTTTCGGAGGACGCCCGTGAATACATCCCTGTAGGGCTTGGTTAGCGCCATCCATGGCGCTACACACCTCCGAAACACAACCCTTCCCGCTTTAGGCATTTCCAATAAGCATCCATGGCCTTCGACACTCCGCCACGGAAACCTTCAACACTCGTAACGCTCGCAATCCAACAGCCTGCCCCATCAACCATTTCCGTAGCCTGATGTTCACATCAGGTGAGATATTTGAACATTGAACCTGACGTGAACGTCAGGCTACATACCTTTCAGAGAAAGTAATGTGGAAATATTGGGGGGTTGGTCAGTATTGGCGTAAAGCCATTGCGGGTTATCTGGAGAAAGTGTGCAGCGCCAAGGATGGCGCTGCCCAAGCCTTACAGGGACGTACTTGCAGGCGTCTTTCGGAAGATAACCTGCAATGGCCAGCCAATGCTGGCCCGCCCCCAATGTTTCAGCTTAGCTGGCGAAGTCGATGCCAGTTTGGATGTCGCCTTTCAGGCCGTCTAGCATTTCGTCCATGCATTTTTGTTCGAATGCACTGAGTTTGCCGTAAGACAGGATTTCTTCTGCGCCGTTTTTGCCTAAGCGTACTGGCTGCGCGAAGAACTTAGCGTTGTCGCCCGGGCCTTCTACGTAGGTGCACTCGATAGTGTCCTGACCTTGCAGGCCTTTCAGCAGTGACAAGGCAAAGCGTGCTGCTGCCTGACCCATAGAAAGGGTTGCTGAACCGCCGCCAGCTTTGGCTTCAACTACTTCGGTACCTGCGTTCTGGATACGGTGAGTTAAGTCTTTGATTTCTTGCTCTGTAAACTCAACACCTTCAACCTGAGACAGCAATGGCAAAATGGTTGTGCCGCTATGCCCACCGATAACTGGTACATTAACGTTTTCCGGGTTCAGACCACGCAACTCACCAACAAAGGCTTCTGAACGGATAACGTCCAGCGTAGTAACACCGAACAGTTTACGCTTATCGTAGCAGCCTGCTTTTTTCAGGACTTCGGCAGCGATTGGAACCGTGGTGTTTACTGGGTTAGTAATGATGCCAACACAGGCGTTAGGGCAGTTGTCTGCAACGCCTTGCACTAGGTTTTTAACGATGCCGGCGTTCATGTTGAACAGGTCAGAGCGATCCATACCCGGCTTACGTGGTACGCCGGCAGGAATCAATACGATGTCGCTGCCAACTAATGCTGATGCTAAGTCGTCTTTACCGAAGCCTGTTACTTTTACGTCGGTAGGGATATGACTTAAGTCAACCGCCACACCTGGAACTACTGGCGCAACGTCATACAACGATAATTCTGAACCTGCTGGTAATTGGGTTTTCAGAAGTAATGACAATGCCTGGCCGATACCACCGGCCGCACCTAATACGGCTACTTTCATCTCAGACTCCGTTTTTGTTGGTCAATTTAAACTGCTTAAAAATGCAGGATTTGGGGCAAAACTGTACTCCTATATCAATAAAAATACAACTTTGCGCGATACACATTCAGCACTCGAATAGCGCATCTTTATGCAGTACACTGTCTATTATTATAGCACGTAAACAGCATAGGAATTTGACACTCACATGGTGCAGGACACGTTACTCGAAGCTTTTAAAACTTTGCTCCGCGAAGAGCGTTATGGCTCTCAAGGGGAAATTGTTAACGCCTTAAAAGCCGAGGGCTTTGATAACATTAGCCAGTCTAAAGTGTCGCGCATGCTGAGTAAGCAAGGAGCGGTTCGTACCCGCAATGCGAAACAGGAAATGGTCTACTGTTTACCGCCTGATTTAGCCGTGCCTTCCACCCGGGCACCATTAAGCCAGCTTGTACTGGATATTCAGCATAATGATGTGATGGTCATTATTCGCACAAGCCCGGGCGCCGCCCAGTTAATTGCGCGGTTGCTGGATTCGGTCGGTAAAAAGGAAGGCGTACTTGGTACTATTGCTGGTGACGACACGATTTTTATTGCACCGCTTAAAGTTGCTGATATTGAATTCACTCTGCGAAAAGTACGCGAGCTGTTTGCGAATCAGGCGGTACTGCCCTCTTCATAGTCAGCTATGTCGTCGGCAACTTCTTTGTTCGCTTCCATAAAGCGCATTGAAGGAACAAAAAAACCTGAGCTGGACACGGCTTGTGAGTAATCTAGTAAAGGGTCGTAAGCTCCCTGTTCGTCGGCGTAATAACGGTTCTTTAGCCACTGAACAACCATTTTAGGCGAATGGCTAAAATACATTGCCAGAAGCCCCTGTTCGCGCAAGTCGCCCCAGGGCATATTCTGCCGCAATAGTGGAATAGGCTGTTCGCTACTATCAATTAAGCGACTTTTCGCAGCGTGAGTGACACCTTCGATTTTGGCTTCTGATAAACGTTCACCAGATACTTTCTCGCGTCCCATTAGCAGCTCCTGCTTTTCAGGGCCTAAGTAGTCCCAACGACGCAAGTCATGCCGAAACTTCTGTACGAATAAGTAGCTGCCGTCGACAAAGTCCGCATCGTCCTGCGCCTCAACTAAAGCGACTTTACGCTTGCGCATACCCCGCGGGTTATCCGGCGCATCGATAAAGCCGGTTAAGTCGCGGCCGTCCAGATAACGAAAGGAACGGATTTGCTCAGCCACTTCAATGTCGTAGCCAAACCATTCCATTAACGTGCGTCCCGCCAAGTAGTTAGCGTCAAAACGATCACAACGAATCTGTATAACAAGATCATAGGGGTGTCTTGGCGCTTCACGGTCGCCATCGCTGAGCTCGGGAAAAGCCTGCAAGTGAAGCGGTCGCTTATGCGGATAAAGAATATCCCAGTAGTCCGCCCCTATGCCAACAAAGCCTGTTAACATGCCTTCAGAGAAACGGGCGTCAAGATCGCGTAAAATTGCTGGAAAACGAGCTAACTTGCGACGTAAACTTTCAACGTCGTCGCTCATGACATGACAAAACAACGTCAGACCATGCAGATTAGGTTCCGCGTAGACTCCTGACTGAGCTTTATCCACCCTATTCTCCCATTTAACTGTTATTTTTGTGGGTTCGTTCTATTCGCTTTTACATTAATTAGCGTAAGAGGCATTATAGAATGCCTGTATTCGTTATGACACCGCAAGGAAAAATCATGCGCAATCTGATACTTATTTTTGGTTTGCTGGGCGTTACTGCCTGCACCACCACAGCTGATAACCAAACCCAGCGTAGCAGCACACAGCAACTGAGCCCTGCTGCCGAGTTTCATCAGCTGGCTGACACTATCTGGGAAGAACTGAATAAGTCCAGCGATACTGAGCTGACCGATATGTCACCGGAGGCGTTAGAAAAACGCTATCAACAACGCTCAAAGTGGCTCGAACAGCTTAACGCCGTTAACCTTAACGCGCTTAGCCGGGATGACCAAATTAATCATGCGATGATCCATTATACGTTAAAAAATAAAGTAGATGAGTATCGTTTTAAAGCACACTACATGCCATTGACAGCAGAGGGTAGTTTCCATAGTTCTCTTGCTTTTATGCCATCGTACACCTCGTTCTCTTCGGCTGAAGATTATCAGAATTACATTGCGAAACTGCGTTCCATTCCTCGTTACATGGAACAACAAACGCATTGGTTACGTAAGGCGATAGAAGAAGGTTATACCCAGCCAGCTGCCGCAATGGCGGGCTTTGAAGAGAGTATACTGGCCTACATTGTACAGGACGCTGATCAAAGCGTTTATTTCTCGCCGTTTTCCGAACAACCGGGCTTTATTAATGACGAGCAATGGAAGCAACTAAAAGAAGATGCCTTAACAGCCATTGACCAGCAAGTCATGCCGGCGTATGACGACTACTTCAACTTTATGGTCACCGAGTATCTTCCAAATGCACGTGAAACCGTTGGTGCCAGCGAACTGCCGAATGGCGACGCTTTTTATCAAAACCGTATTAAACATTACACTACGTTAGATTTAACTGCGGATGAAATTCACCAAATTGGTCTACAGGAAGTGGCGCGTATTCGTGGTGAAATGCTGGAAGCTATTGAAGCAAGCGGGTTTGATGGCAGCTTTGATGAGTTCGTCGAGTTCTTACGTACCGACGACCAGTTCTATCCGGAAACCGCAGAAGAATTGCTGCATTACGCTGCCTGGATAGCAAAAAAGATGGATGGCGAATTACCCAAGCTGTTCAAGACCCTACCACGGAAGCCATACGGCATTGCCCCGGTTCCTGAAGAAATAGCACCGAAATACACCACAGGTCGCTATTCTGGAACGAATCGCGACGACCGCGCCGGTTTCTACTGGGTCAATACCTACGCACTGGATCGCCGTCCGTTATATCAGATGGAAGCGCTGACATTGCACGAAGCCGTTCCGGGTCATCATTTACAAAACGCTATTGCCGGCGAGTTGGAAGATTTACCAGAGTACCGCCAGCAAACCTATATTTCTGCGTTTGGTGAAGGTTGGGGTCTGTACTCTGAGTACTTAGGTCTGGAAGCCGGTTTCTATGAAGACCCTTACAGCAACTTTGGTCGTTTAAGCTACGAAATGTGGCGCGCGGCGCGCTTAGTGGTGGATACCGGTATGCATGCCAAAGGCTGGAGCCGTGAACGCGCAATGGACTTTATGGCCAACAACACCGCGTTGTCACTGCATAACGTGAAAACCGAAATTGACCGTTACATTACCTGGCCTGCGCAGGCACTTTCGTACAAGTTGGGCGAACTGACCATTAAGCGTTTGCGTGCAGAAGCCGAGCAACAGCTGGGTGATAAGTTCGATATTCGTGAGTTCCACGATGCGGTACTGGAAAACGGCAGCGTGCCACTGAAAGTACTAGAACAACACATCAACGACTGGATTGCTGAGCAGAAATAGAACAGCCCCCCGCTATCAGGTAGGGGCAGGTTATTCACTTATTTCGCTTGAGCATTGAGTACTTCTGTGACGGAGACGCTACGAGCTCATCCATGAGGGCTTGACGAAGGCCATCCATGGCCTTCGACACTCCGCCACAGAAGTACTCAACACTCATAACGCTCATAAGTGAAGAACCTGCCCCTTTCTTACGCACGCGCTAATCTTTCTTTTTCCTCACTAAGAGACAGTATCCCACCTGATGTGAACATCAGGCTACTGAATATCGGACACAAAAAAACCGCCGAAGCGGTTTTATAAATTGCTAATGAGTGCGATCAACGGTTGCGAGGACTCTTAACGAGGTGTGCAGCGCCATGGATGGCGCTGCCCAAGCCCTACAGGGAAGTACTTGCGGGCGTCCTCGTAAAGAGTCCTTGCAACCTAAGCACTCATTAAGCCACGTTGATGGTTGGGATGATGTTTTCCTTGGCCGCTTTTTCTGCGTCGCGGAAGGCATCCATCTGGTCGAAATTCAGGTATTTATAGACTTCGCCAGCCATCGAATTGATGTCCTGTGCGTACTCCAGGTATTCTTCCGGAGTTGGCAGACGACCCACAATTGCACCGACAGCGGCAAGCTCTGCAGAGGTCAGGTAAACGTTAGCGCCATCACCCAAACGGTTCGGGAAGTTACGGGTTGAGGTAGACAGCACCGTTGCGCCCGGTTCTACCCGTGCCTGGTTACCCATACACAGCGAACAACCCGGCATTTCGGTACGCACGCCATTACGCTCATAAATGTCGTAATAACCTTCAGCTTCCAGCTGCGCTTTGTCCATTTTCGTTGGTGGAGCAATCCACAAACGGGTATTTAATGGGTCAGAGTTTTTCTCTAACAATTTACCCGCCGCACGGAAGTGACCAATGTTGGTCATGCACGAACCAATGAAGACTTCATCAACGTTATTACCTGAAACTTCGCTCAGGAACTTCGCGTCATCCGGGTCGTTCGGGCAGCAAACGATAGGTTCTTTAATGTCGTTCAGGTCAATTTCGATAACCGTAGAATAGTCGGCATCTTTGTCGGCACGCGTTAGCTGCGGGTTCTCTAACCATTCTTCCATCTTACGGGCACGACGCTCCAACGTACGCGCATCGCCGTAGCCTTCGTTGATCATCCAACGCAGCATAGTGATGTTTGAACGCAGGTACTCGGCAACCGACTCTTCAGACAAATCGATGGTACAACCGGCCGCTGAACGCTCAGCAGAAGCATCAGACAATTCAAATGCCTGCTCAACGGTTAAATGATCAAGACCTTCAATTTCTAAGATACGACCTGAGAAAATGTTCTTCTTGCCACGCTTATCAACGGTCAGATGACCTTCTTTGATAGCGAATGCAGGAATGGCATGAACCAAGTCACGCAGGGTGATACCAGGCTGCATTTCGCCTTTGAAGCGCACCAATACCGATTCAGGCATGTCCAGCGGCATAACACCTGTAGCTGCGGCGAACGCGACCAGACCAGAGCCGGCCGGGAATGAAATACCCAGCGGGAAACGCGTGTGTGAGTCACCACCGGTACCAACAGTGTCTGGCAACAACATGCGGTTTAACCAGCTGTGGATGATACCGTCGCCTGGACGCAAGCTAACACCGCCACGGTTCATGATAAAGTCAGGCAAGGTGTGCTGAGTTTCAACGTCAACGGGCTTAGGATAAGCGGCAGTGTGGCAGAACGACTGCATAACTAAGTCTGAGTTAAAACCAAGGCATGCCAGGTCTTTTAGTTCGTCACGAGTCATAGGACCGGTAGTGTCCTGAGAACCGACAGTGGTCATCTTAGGTTCGCAATAAGCGCCCGGACGAACACCTTCCATACCACAAGCTTTACCGACCAACTTCTGCGCCAGCGAGAAACCTTTACCGCTGTCTGCCGGTTGCTCTGGCTTACGGAATAAGTCTGATGGACCCATGCCCAGGGATTCACGTGCTTTTTCTGTCAGGCCACGACCAATGATCAGGTTAATACGGCCACCGGCACGGACTTCATCTAAAATTACGCGAGACGCATAATCGTATTCAGCGATAACTTCGCCGGCTTCGTTCTCGATTTTGCCTTCGTATGGGTAGATAGTGATGACATCACCCATGTTCATTTTTTCGACGTCGGCTTCAAACACCAACGCACCTGCGTCTTTCATGGTGTTGAAGAAAATAGGCGCAACTTTAGAACCGATGCAGATACCGCCGGCACGTTTGTTCGGTGTGCCCGGCATGTCTTCGCCGATGTTCCACAATACCGAGTTGGTTGCCGATTTCCGTGAAGAACCGGTACCCACTACGTCGCCAACGAAGGCAACCGGGTGACCTTTTTCTTTTAATTCTTCAATTTGCTTGCCTGCATCGGTAATGCCTTCGCGTGGCATTTTGTACATCGCTTTAGCATGCAAAGGAATGTCCGGACGAGACCATGCATCTGGTGCCGGAGACAGGTCATCGGTGTTGGTTTCGCCAGTCACTTTAAAGACAGTTGCTTTAATGGACTTAGCCAGCTCGTCGCTGTTGGTAAACCATTCAGCATTGGCCCAGGATTCAACCACTTCTTTCGCCAGCGCATTACCGGCTTTCATTTTCTCTTCCACGTCGTGGAAGGCGTCGAACATTAAGATGGTTTCTTTCAGTTCTTTTGCCGCCAGTTCAGCCAGCTGAGAGTCGTCCAGCAATTCCACCAAAGTGACGATGTTGTAACCGCCGTGCATATTGCCCAACAGCTTCACTGCGTATTCTTTACTCACAACCGGACTTTCAATTTCGCCCTTAACAACGGCGCTTAAAAAGCCTGCTTTAACATAAGCCGCTTCGTCCACACCAGGTGGTACACGCTCGGCTAACAGCTCGACCAGAAAGTCTTCCTCGCCTGCTGGAGGATTTTTCAGTAATTCCACTAAATCGGCTACTTGCTCGGCATTTAATGGCTTCGGAGGGATGCCCTCTGCGGCGCGCTCTTCTACGTGCTGACGATATTCTTTAAGCACTTATAGTACCTCTCATTTGCTTGCATGAATTCTAGACGGTTCACTAGTGCGGCGCATTATACGGATTTTACTGTTAAATTCCCATGACACGGGGCTATAAAACAGATAATTCAGGGTATAAACGGGGTGAATGCGCCCGGGTTACGGGCGCGGTACTCGTTGCACTATGGCGTACATGACAGGCACAACAAACAAGGTCAGCAAAGTGGCAAAACCGAGACCAAACATGATGACCGTTGCCATGCTGGCAAAGAAGTCATCGAACAGCAGCGGGATCATCCCCAAAATGGTGGTGGCTGCCGCCATGCCTACCGGACGAACACGGCTAACCGCAGCATCGCTTAACGCATGGGTTGCTTCTTTACCGGCGTCAAGCTCAGCATTCACTTGTTCCAGTAGCACCACACCGTTTTTAATCAGCATGCCGGAAAGGCTGAGGAAGCCGAGTAACGCCATAAAGCCAAAGGGTTTATCCAACAGCAGGAGCCCAACAGTCACACCAATAATGGAAAGTGGTACGGTCGTCCACAGCACAGCGGCCTGACGAATGCTGTTAAACAGCAGCACGGTGATAATAAACATCACCAGAAAACCTAAGGGCAAGGCACCAAACAACGCTTTTTCGGCTTTACCGGCGGCTTCATGCTCGCCGCCCCAGGTTAATTCGTAGCCTAGCGGCAAGTCGATAGCCTCAAGCTTAGGCCGGACCCGCTCAAATACTTGTGCTGCAGTTTCTTCACCCAGTAAGTCGTGGTCGGCCATAACAGTAAGTGTTCGCTTACGGTCACGACGAAGTATTAAGGGGTCTTCCCAAACGACATCAATTGAACGCGCAACTTGAGCCAGGGGCACAAAACGGTCGAACGCCGGACTGTAAATTTGCAGTTCCTGCCAGTTGTCTAAGTCGACCCGCTCAGCTGCAGGCGCACGCTGCACTATCGGTAATAAATCAGTGCCATCGCGGTAAATGCCAATTTGTCGGCCAACAAAATTAGCCAGTAGCAGGTTATTCACGTCTTCTTTCGTAATGCCGGCGCGACGGCCTGCCGCCTCGTCGTATTCCGGCCGCAACAATTTGGTCGGCGTACGCCAGTCGGAACGAATGTTTACTGCGCCTGAATCCTCGGCAAGAATAGCCTGGGCCTTTTTACTTAGCTCACGCAGGGTACCAATATCCGGGCCGGAAAAACGTGCTTCAATCTTTGCCGGAGTAGCCGGACCAATTTCAACCCGTATCAGTTTGTCCTCAACGTCCGGATGCTCTTCACGAATTCGCTCACGAATGTCACGCATTAACGCATCCATCGCGTCTTTGCCTTCTACCCGTACCAGCAACTGCGCATAACTTTCGTAACTTTTTTCCACCAGATAAGTCAGGGTAAACCGCGGTGCTCCCTGACCTATGGTCGTGGCTACGGAGGTCACTTCACTTTTCTCCAGCAAGTAGTCTTCCAGGCGCTTAGAGTCCTGTTCGGTATGACGAATATCCGTACCTTGTGGGTACCAGAGATCGACATAAAATAACGGCGTTGTCGATGGCGGGAAAAATGCTTGTTTCGCCTGTCCGAATCCAACCACCGCTGCCACCAACGTCACGAGCATTACCAGCATACTGATAATGCGGTGACGCAAACAAACAGCCAGCATTTTCTTATAGCCACGATAAACCGGATGAGAAAAGACATCGTCCTGCTCATCGCTATTACCAATGTCCTTCGCAGAGTATAAGCGGTCGGCTAAAAACGGAATGAGGGTCAGTGCAGTCACCCAACTCAGCAGCAAGGAGATCAGCAGCACCCAGAATAAACTCCCGGCAAATTCACCAGTGGCGTCTGACGATAAACCGATTGGCGCGAAGGCAATAATGCCGATAACAGTCGCTCCCAGTAGCGGCCACTGGTTTTGCTTGACCACGCTAACGGCGGCATCCACTTTACTCATGCCCCGTCGCATACCAACCATAATACCGTCGGCAATGACTATCGCGTTATCCACCAGCATGCCCAGCGCAATAATCAACGCACCGAGGGAAACTCGTTGCAGGTTAATATCTCCCAGGCGCATAAAAATGAAGGTGCCCAGCACCGTCAACAACAGTACCGTGCCAATCAGCAAGCCACTACGGAAGCCCATGGTCAGCAGTAATGCAATAATAACGATGGCCACCGCCTCTACCAGGTTCAGCAGAAAATCATTAACTGAGTTTTCAACTTGATGCGGCTGATCGTAAATACGGTCGACAGACATCCCTATAGGCTTAGCATACTCCAGCTCATCCATTCGTTTTTGCAGACGCTCTCCCACTTCGACAACATTCACGTTATCCGCAAATGACAATGCCAGCCACAAGGAAGCCTTTCCGTTATAGCGCACCACATGATCCGGAATGTCTTTGGTTTCACGATAAATGGTCGCTACATCACGCAAGTAGATACGCTGTTCAGCGCCGGGGTTACTAATAACCAGCTTTGCCATATCTTCCACATTGGCAAATTCACCGCTGGTTGCAATGCGCAATGCTTCCTGGTCAACGGTTACCCGTCCGGCGTTTGCTACGGCATTCTGAGTTTGCAGCAGCCCAGCAATACGGCTGGGGGGAACCCCAAAATTTGCCAGGCGTGAGCGCGACACTTCTACCACAACCTGCTCTTGTTGCTCTCCCGCAAGAGTGACTTTGCCTACACCATCAACTAAAACCAGTTCACGACGCAAAAAGTCAGCATAATGCTCAATATCTTTGTAGGAATAATCGGGCCCGGTAATGGCCATCATAACGCCATACACGTCAGCAAAGTCATCGCGAATAATAGGCTCGCTGGTGCCAGGAGGAAGCTGACCTTTGGTGTCGTTAATTTTACGCCGCAATTCGTCCCATATTTGGTGCAAATGCTCTTCGCGGTAGATGCTTTTCATCTCAACCGTTATTTGCGACAACCCGGGCTTGGAAATAGACTTAACGTGGTCAACGTAACTTAGCTCCTGAATCGCATTTTCCAGCTTATAGGTTACCTCTTCTTCTACCTGCTGAGCCGATGCGCCCGGGTATGGCGTAATGACCATGGCCTGCTTAATTGTGAACTTGGGGTCTTCCAGGCGACCGAGTTGAGTCAGGGCAACCAGACCACCAATTAACAGGATGAGAAATAACATCCAGCTCGTGGTTTTTCGCTCCATGCTGTATTGAGCTATATTCATTACAGACCCCGTTCACGTTGCCATTCACGCACCTGCTGATTCTCTTTCAGCTGATGAACCCCGGCTATGACGATGGTTTCACCTTCTTGCAGCCCGTCAAGTACCGTAAGGCCATCGTTGGTCATTGGTCCGACATTCACTTTACGTTTTTGCACACGCATATCGTCGTTAACAACCCAGACATAGGAAGCCTCATTTGTGTCACTAAACACCGCTTTTGCCGGCACCACCATGCCTATTTGAGAGGAACGCAGTACTTCATTAATGTCGACAATAACTGTTGCCGTCATACCCGGCAGAACATTGATATTTTGCGGTTTAGGTAGTGTGAACACGACTTCATAGGTATTAGTCGCGCCGTCCGATTGTGAATCCCACTCTTTTAAGTGAGCCGGATAAGTGAATTCCGGCGCGGCATCAAAGCGCACTTCAGGCTGGTAATCGATTTGTTTTTTGACCTTGGCAAAAAGTTTTTCCGGTACATTAATGCTGATATCAATAGCATTGCTGATTTGTAAGGTAACAATAGGCTGCTTAGCCTGCACATTTTCATAAGCTTCCACGGCCAGGTTCGCCACAACGCCATCGAACGGTGCGGTCAGTTTGGTATAGCGTAAATTCGCTTTGGCGGTTTCGTAGTTTGATTTCGCCACCGCAAGCTCTGACTCTATCTGGTCAAATTGTCCTTCCGACATGACACCTTCATTAACCAAAACTTTGTTTCGGTCGTATTGAGATGATGCCAGCTCATATTGTGCTTTTGCCTGATCAGCAGCCAGTTGGTAGTCGGTTGGATCCAACTGCGCGATGAGATCGCCCTGCTTGACTTCGGTACCCGGGCGGGCTGGTAACTCAGTAATTTCTCCGGCGACACGGAACGTCAGTTGAGCCACTTTGGCCGCCTCTACCACAGCAGGGAATTCACGTAACCGTGGCCCGTCGGCTTCAGCCACCTGCATAAGCCGCGCGGGGCGCGCCTGTTGAGTATCATTAACTTCTGCTTGTTCACTGCACGCCGCTACAACAACAGCGGCCAGAGCGATAGAAAGAGGTTTCAGCCAGCGCATGAATTCGGTTCCGATATTTTCAGGGAAATTTAATTGGAATAAGTTTACCGTAAGTATAGTTACAGTTATATTGAATTAAAATTAAAAAGATAATCAGAAAAATTTAATGACTTTATCTCACCTAAAAATGATGATCACGGTAGCTAACCTCGGTAGTCTGCAAAAAACAGCCGAGCAACTCAACCGCACACAGTCCGCGGTTAGCATGGCGTTAAAAAAACTGGAAGAGAACGCGGGTTTCGCTCTATTTAACCGCGATGGCTATCGACTGGAACTGACCGAGCAGGGGCAACACTTTTTACGCCAGGCAGAAGAAGTGGTGCGCCAGCAACAGCGTCTCCAGTCGCTGGCAACACAGTTGAAACATGGGGCCGAACCCCTGCTGACACTATGCTATGACCATACCTGCGACAGTAAGCTTTGGGTGCCCAGCATCCAGCACATTCAACAACAATACCCGACTACCGAACTGCACGTAGACGGCGAGTCACAAATGCGGGCGCTGAAGCGTATAGATAACGGCAGTGCCGACTTAGCTTTGTGCCCCTGGCTGCCTTTATTTCGTCAATATGGCGACTTTGAAACCCTGCCGGTAGCACCGTTTGAATTAACGGTTGTGATTTCAACTGCGCTAATGAAAGAGTTTGGTCGTATGCCGCAAAGCCGCCAGGATTTATTAGAGCTGCCTATGCTGGTGCCGCAAAACCTGGAGATAGGCATTAATCTGGATGCAGTACTGCGTCTGCCCAGCCAGCAGCGCATAAGGGTAAATGAGGTTAACACTCAGTTTGAATTGCTAATGGCCGGTTTTGGTTGGGGCATTATTCCTAAACACATTGCTCTGGATGCCCTTGAGCAGGGCAAGCTGGTAGAAATCAGCATTCCCGGATTCGTCCAGCAAGTGCGTCTGGAAATTCACCTAGTGCGCTCCGCAAACAGGACGTTAGGCCCGGCGGCTAATGCCATTTGGGAAAGTTTCGCCTGACGTTAATTTTGGGGGGAATTGCGCGCGTGACGATCACAGCACGTAGCCTGACATTTATGTCAGGTGACATGCCGGGCGGAAAGCTCGGTGCAGTTTGCGTCAGGTGCGGTGGAAGATAGTGAGCGCGCCCGACGGTTGCGGCGAACCATTGAGGAGGTGTGCGGCGCCATGGATGGCGCTGCCCAAGCCCTACAGGGATGTATTTACGGGCGTCCTCCTCAATGGTTCCTGCAACCTCCAGCGCTCGCTATCTTCCACCTCACCTGACATAAATGTCAGGCTACTCCGCGTTATTTCCGCGCTAGATAAAACACGGCGGGGATCACTAGCATGGAAATTAGAGGTGCCAGTACCATACCACCCACCATAGGAGCGGCGATGCGCTGCATGACTTCGTTACCAACACCGCCGCCCAGCATTATCGGTAGTAGGCCGACAATAATGGTCAGCACGGTCATGGCTTTCGGTCTGACGCGCAGCAACGCGCCTTCTTCTACTGCTGCTTTTAGCTGATTTTTGTCGTATGCCACGGCTTTCCATGCGTTGTTCAGGTACAACAACATAACCACTCCGAATTCCGCAGCGACACCGGCAAGAGCTATCATGCCGACAATAACCGCCAGTGACAGGTTGTAGTCCAACAAATAAATCAGCCATAAGCTACCGGTTAATGCCAGCGGTAAGGTACCTATCACCAGTAACGCCTGCGGTAGAGAACGGAAGGTCATGTACAGTAACAACAAAATAACTAGCAACGTCAGAGGAATGATTTCTTTTAAGTCACTTTCCACTTGTTGCATGGCTTTGTACTGCCCGGTCCAGCTCCAGTTGTAACCTACCGGTATTTCCAACTTATCCATAACGCCACTAACCTGGGTAATATAGTCACCAACCGTGACGCCTTTAGCCGGTTCAATAAAGACCCAGCTGCTTAAACGGGCATCTTCGCTTTTCAGCATGGCCGGTCCCTGAGTTACCCTTATATCGGCGACATCGGACAAAGTAAGCCACTGCCCGGAAGTCGATTTAACCGGCAGGGTTTTCAGCTTCTCGATATGGTCGCGTTGCTCTCGCGGATAACGCAAATTAATAGGAAAACGCTCATTGCCCTGTACCGATGTCGCAAT
>Ga0207897_100396_pt1 | contig 14987 bp, 10 predicted proteins | sample LinPmetageLP42_FD_184054 | JGI IMG/M metagenome (GOLD analysis project Ga0207897, IMG submission 184054) | Marine viral communities from the Pacific Ocean - LP-42 (SPAdes) | ecosystem: Environmental > Aquatic > Marine > Oceanic | place: Pacific Ocean | collected 2010-08-27
AAGTGAGTGCCCACACAGATTGTCTTGTTATTAATTGTTAAAGAACATTTGCTGCCAAAGCAGCGTGCTTCCTTAGAAGCGGCTTAAGATGTTGTCCGTAGACCCTCTTAAGCGGGAGGCGTATAATACGCTCTCAATCTTCGATGTCAAGGTGTTATTTTTATTTAATTTTTATCAATTTTTGAAGTGAATCTAAAACCGACAAAAGCAAATCAAACCGCCTTACATCACGCTGATTAAACACTTTTAAAAAGTCTTGAATCACCTGGTGAAAACCAGTGTCAGTGCAGCTGTTTTAGCGGCTGTCCCGAAGCGAGATGCGCATTATAGAGATCCCATTTCTGATCGCAAGCGTTTATTTCAAAAAAAGGTTCAACCGAACACTTTATGAACAACCCGCCGTAAATACAGGCTATCTGTTGGTTTTTACAACAAAAAGAGATATGAAATAGTCGCTATGCGGCGATCCCGTGCTTCTTTTTATTAGATCAACACGCGCCTTAAGTAGTGCAAGCTCTGCTTCTAGTAAAAGATGGTAGAAAGTAAGCGCTGGGATTTACCTTTCTTACCGTTACATTTCGATCACTAGGTCCTATTGCCACTTCCACTTCCAAGAACGTTAACTATTTTTAGAACTAGCATAAGTGAACAAAACGCCGAAACAAGGTATGCGCACACCAATCCGCATTAATAATGTGCCCCGTCAGAATGCATCCCGCTTATTTTCATTGTGCTGTCGTTATGTAGTAATGGGTGTTCCCTTATAAATAGTGAGAACGCAGTTAAGCGAATGTAGAACCTGGTTATCCGTTTACGATGCCGATAGCTCTTTATTACGCTCAGGGCTTTTCCCACGCTCAAAGGCTTTTTTCAACGCTCAAGGCTGTTCATGTTTTCTTACTTGCTCGGGAAGCACTCGGAAGACTCGTTTTTTTATCCATAAATTCAATCAGTTAAAATCAGAAGAATAGCAGAAGGTTAAAAATCTCTCCCAGATGTACAGTGTTAACGTCGATTAACCCAGCATTCAGTATTGAGTCATTAATTGGCATTTACTCTCGGCCATATTAACGACATACAAGGAACTAACATGAAAACATTTTTACTTTTACACATCGCCCTACTTTGCGCTTTAGGCTACGTAAGCCAAAGCATATTTTTTGGCCCAGTAGGAGACATTCTATTTACGGTGGCCAGCGTGATATGTGTTCCAATCGTCAGTGCATACGCGTTGAAGTGTTATTTCAGTCTTATTTCTATGCGTCAGCGTAATCACAGATTGCAATAAGCGTTGCCCGCTTTACAGGCTGATATAGCCTAACTCTGTTATACGCCCCCGCACCCAAAGCACATGTGCTTTGGGTGCCTCTTTGCTTTGCCCCCCATTTATGCCCGTTCTATGAGTTGTTCATGTGCTATCTAAAGCGCGTGTTTTATTTTATCCCTAATAAAACTGCTATTGCCCGTCTCTTTAGAACAAGAACAAAGCAAATCCCATGATTCCACTTTAAAGAAGAAAAGGAAAAGCAACAATTTACCATCTCATAAACTTCAATTAAAACAATAAGATAAAAGCAGAAGGTTAGCAGAAGGTATTATAGACATTAGTTTAATACAGTTTATCCATCGCATATCAACCTAGATAGTTGGAACGGAAGCAAGATGGCAAACTCAAATAAACATAACGAAAAAAATGCTAAATCACCGTCGCTGTTAGACACCTTCTCACTACCACTGGTAAACGAAAAAATGAATGCCTTCAGTAGAATGGCAAACGTTATTGCTGAAGCGATCTTTATCGTCAATGATGAAGGGGTTATCGAGATGATAAACCCTTTGGCCGCAAAGTTTTTTGGCGCCCCCCAAGAGGCCTTAATAGGTCAAAAATGGTTTACCTTTTTACACGAACGTTATCGCGAACAGTATGAATACCTTTTTCTAAACTGGAACCAGAATATAGACTTACCTTTGAGTCACGGCCCTAAGGAAGTTTTAGTCGAACGCACTGATCGAACATGGTTAGAAGTTGATTTGTCAGTTTCGTGTTTGCCTGCTTCTATCACCGAATCATCTCCTTTTTATGTCGGCGTCATGCACAGTTTGACTAAACACAAGTCTGAGTATGGGGAGTTACGCAGACTTGCCTCTACTGATCATCTAACTGGGTTAGCTAATCGACATAATCTAGAAAAAACCTTACAAAAAAGCTGGCTTGAGTGCTTAAACACAGAGCAAGCCATTAGCCTTATTCTTATCGACGTAGACTATTTTAAGCTGTTTAACGATCAGTTCGGTCATATCAATGGTGACAAGTGCTTGCAGAAAATAGCGAAAACCATTGAGCAATGCTTACCAGCTAACGACTGCATGGCTGCTCGCTACGGCGGTGAAGAGTTTGCCGTAATCCTACCTCGCCTGCCTTCTGTGAGTGCTGAGATCGTCGCTAAGGATATTCAAAACCAAATTAACATACTCAAGTTTAGCGAATTAGGGCTACCATCAACCTTCAGAGTAAGTGTTAGCCAGGGTATAGCAACAGAACTAGGCGGACGATACCGCACATCTGAAGCACTTATTTGTGCAGCCGATACCGCACTATATCGGGCTAAATCTGAAGGGCGAAATAGGATTAGTACCAGCCTGTAAAGATGCGGTTAGCTTTGTGAAGGAACACCAAAAGCGCGTTTGGCCAGTAGCAGAATCAACACAGCCACCAGCATTAAAAACGCGCTAAGTCCGAAGAGCTGAGCAGCTGGTAAGTATTCGACAACCGCGCCGGTGACAAAACCCGCCAACAACATGCCAAAAGCAAATGCATTTTGATATAGCGTGGCACCAAAGGTCGGTTGGCTAGGTAACAGCCCTTGTAATAAATTAACCCCCAGACCCGCCATAAAGCCGTACATGATTGCTTTGAGCGCCTGTAAAGCAAACAAGTAAAGCATGCTCTGATTAAACGGCAATAAAATAAAAAAGACGATGCCACAGGCGCTTGCAGCCATAAAAAGCTGATGGTAAGAAAACCGTGACAGTAAATTAACGCAGCGCACGATTAGCGCCACTTCCATTACGGCGGCCGTCATAAAAAGTGTACCGACTAAACTGACTGGTAACGACTGCTCTACAAAATATACAGGCAACAAGTGCTGATATAAGGTGATGGCAAAACTAACCACAGCAAAAAACAACGCCGGCGCAACGAGGTGCCGATACTGATGCCACTCTCCCTCGCGCTGTAAGGCTCTGTTCACATCATCCGGTGCAATAGTCATGTATTGTTTTTCAACCACATTATTCTTGTGCGGCTCAGCACGCAAAGTTGACGTATTACCTGTGGGCAGAATCAAAAATATGCCTGCTAATAGGGGTAATAACGCGCCAAGTAAATAAAAAAACCAGCTAAACCCAACATATTCGACGAGATAAAACGCAATTCCTGGGCACACCACCCAAGCAGCACTGACGGTTGCCATCAAGCGCGCATTGACTCGATTGATTTTTTCACTTGAAAAATAACGAAAAGCGACCCCCATCAATAATGAGGTTGAGGCGTGAAATGGAGCAAACAGTAGCAGCATCACAATACACGCCAATGTGTAGTTTTGCGTATTGGCTAATACTAATAAAGCACCACACGCTGTAAAGCTAATAGCGAACAACCCGACTTTATGCTTGCCTACGCGCTCTACAATACGTGCAATGATAAAAGCATAGGCAATGCTACTGAGGGCGTATCCTCCTAATAACGCGCTTAACTCGCTGGCCGTTGCATCCAGATAACGGTAAGCATACAAAGACAGCACAGGCATCAAACTTGCCATTACACTGGCGTTCAAAAAGCCCGCTAAATAGTAACGACTGTCTTTATCCATGACGCTCACAATATGACTCATCTTCAATACAGCTATTCTTCTATTGGCGATAATATATTTATGCATGCCTACAGAGTCAGGTGTAGCTCAATCCTATAGAACTGCATCATAGGGTATTGTACGGTAAAAGCGTAAAGTCTATAACACATTGTTTATTATGATTTTTAATTTATATTGTAGGTCTGAATAGCCCTATAAAAAGTCAATTACCAGCCAACATAGCAGCACAAAAATAAACTATTAGCGTTATTACGCGTAAGAGATATATAACGTTTCGAACTAAAATAAGCGAATTGCTTAGAAAGATAGTGCAATAAAAATCGCAGCCGATAGGTCTCTTGGGACAGAATCATTTTAAAAGGAAAAAACATGTCGACTTTATCCCACAGTTTATTTGTTAGCGCTAGCGTAGCGATGGCATTCACTGTGAGCGCCCAAGAGAAGACTCGCTCTGCTGAGCAAGAAACTCTTCAGGACAACAACTTAGAGCACGTCACCGTTACAGGCTCAGCTCAGCCAGCTCTGGTTATGTCACCCAAAAATGCCATTATCGATGGTCCATTTGGTAAGGATAAAAGTTTGACGGACATTGCACGTACCCTAACGTCAATTTCCAGCGACATGTTAGAGCAGTTATCCATTGATGATCTACAAGACGTTCTTACCTTAGTGCCAAACACTTATTCTGCCAGTGGCTTTGGCGCGCCTAGCCTGCCAACTATTCGTGGTCAGTTAGGTGAATTATTTCAGCAAGGTATGCGCCGCCAAGCAGGCAACAATGGTTTTGGCATCCCGCTGTCATTTAACAGTGTCGGGCAAATTGACGTAGTCAAAGGAGCGCCTTCGGTCATACTCGGTACAACGCAACGTAACGGAGGTTTTGTCAATCTCAATAATAAAACCGCTACTTTGTCTGGTACAGATGTAAAGCTTCAAGCCAGCGCGGGTAGCTGGGAGCATTATCGCGGCCAAGTGGATGTGAACACCGCCATAGAAGAAGGTAAAAGTGGTATTCGAGTGAGCGCCGTATACATAGATAACGACAGTTACTATGATTTCACCGAATACCAAAGTGAAGACTTATTCATTGCCTACACCCTATTACCAGATGACAAATCAAGCTGGAACATCAGCTTTGAGTATTACAACGTAGATTTTACCGACAACGCAGGTATTAACCGCCCAACACAAAACCTTATCGATAATGGTTTATACATTACCGGTCAAGGCGTACAACCCAATGGGTCACAAGTGCCAGGTGCTTTTGCTGTGGTATCACCAACTGGTGAAGTACGCATTCCCCGCAGTACAGTATTAACCGACCCAGATAACATTAACAATGCGCAAACTTACGTATTTCATAGCACTTACGAGCGTCAACTCAATGCGGTGCACACGTTAACTAACCGCAGTTATTTTCAGTATTTAAACCGAGAAGAAATCGCCCAAAATAGTTTTGTTGAAATCATCGATGGAGCGAAAACCGCTCAAAACCGCCTAGAAATCAACTCAACATGGTCTGGCGCCCAACAAACAACATGGGGAGTCGATATTCGTTATAACGATGTGCTCGGCTATAGCCAATTCACCACAGAAGCTGACTTACCCATCGATTTACTGGGCAGCATAGAACAACGCCGTATCCCTCTCACCCAAGCTCAACAAGCGCGTTTAGTCGAGCTTCGCCCCGGGGTATTTGTTTCTCCTGGCGCTAAGTACGACGTTGACGGAGATGGCAACAATGACTTTTCGTTGTCAGACACCACAGATTCCACTACTTGGCAAACGGGTTTGTTTGCCGAACAAGACAGTGACTGGACAAACAGATTTAGCACAACCATTGGCCTTCGTGCCGATCATTATGATGTAACCGCCCGAGATGCTTTACCACCTGCTGGGCAAATTGCAGCACAAGATAGCTTCAGCAAATGGTTGTACTCAGGCTCTGCTAGTGCTCGCTTTAAAATGACTAACGATTTCGTTTCTTACGCAACTTACAGTTATAGCGAAGCTACGTCTAACAGTATGGGCGGCGGTACCGTTTTAGGCGCCGACAACAAAATAAACCCACTGAATTTTGCGACTGAGAATGAGCTATTCGAACTCGGTGTTAAATATTCACCGGCAGATTCACCTTGGTATGCTGACGCATCTGTATTTGAGCAAACCCGCAGTTTACGTAATCGCGATGGTAGCAACACAGGTATTATTGCCAAGGGGTTTGAGGCCCAAATGTTTTATCAAGGTAGCAACGTGTGGGCAAATATTGGTTACAGCTATTTAGATGCGCGCTACGATGACTCTGCCAGCGCCCAAGACTCACAACAAGTGGCCGACGCATTTGATAACTCGCGCCCTGATATCATTCAAGGTACGGGTATTGGTGCCCCCAACTTTGCTGGTTTCGCGCCATCGAATCAGCGAGTACAGGGCATTCCACAACAAACAGTTTCAGCCAGCGCAGGCTATCAAATATTTGATAATTGGGATGTATCGGGCTCAGCCATTTACACAAAAAGTTATCCCTTGGACTACTTAGCAACCGTGTTAATCCGCGATCAAATTACCATTAATATCAACACCAATGTTGCCCTTACGGAGCAATCGAGCTTACGCCTAGAAGTTCACAACTTAACTGACGAAAACAACTGGCGCCCCGTATTTGAGGGCGGTTATTTCGGCTCTACATTAGTGTTTCCTGAACTGCCACGAAATGTTCAGTTAACGTATACCTACAACTTTAAGGCCTAGCTCTCTAAGGAATCAGCCTATCATGAACAGTAAACGTATTATCCTAGTCGCCATCATCGTAGCGCTTATTGCTAGCTTCTTTGTGCTCGACCTCAATCAGTATCTCACGCTAGAAAGCCTCAAAAGTAATCAACAAGATTTAGCTCAGTATATAGAGGCAAACTGGCTAATAGCCTTTATAGGGTATTTAGTTATTTATGCAGCTGCCACCGCGCTTAGCGTGCCAGGTGCGGCTATTTTAACCTTAGGAGCAGGAGCGTTATTCGGTTTCGGCTGGGGCTTATTATTGGCGTCTTTCGCTTCAAGTATTGGCGCAACATTGGCATTTTTGGCGTCGCGCTTTTTATTGCGCGATTGGGTGAAAAACACCTTTTCTAAAAAACTCGAGTCTATCGACAAAGGCGTAGAAAAAGACGGTGCATTTTACCTACTAAGCTTGCGTTTGGTGCCCATTTTCCCTTTCTTTATCATTAATTTAGTGATGGGTGTCACAAGTATAAAAACTTGGACTTACTACTGGGTTAGCCAGTTAGGTATGTTAATCGGCACAGCCGTTTACGTGAACGCTGGTACCCAATTGGTAGAAATCAATCAACTATCAGACATTATCTCAACCGACCTTATCCTTTCATTTGTACTGTTAGGTATATTCCCTATTTTGGCTAAATTTATCTTAAGCGCACTGCAACAGCGCCGTGTGTATAAAGGCTGGAAAAAACCAAAGAAATTTGACCGTAACCTAGTGGTTATCGGTGCAGGCTCAGCAGGTTTGGTTACTGCCTATATCGCAGCCGCCATTAAGTCTAAAGTGACCTTGGTAGAACGTCACAAAATGGGCGGCGATTGCTTAAACACCGGCTGCGTTCCATCAAAAAGTATATTGCACGCCAGTAAACTTGCGCACATACATCACACTTCGCAAAACGCCGGTGTGACCTATGAGGCACCAAAAATTGATTTTAAAGCGGTAATGAATAAGGTTCACAGTGTTATTAAATCCATTGAACCCCATGATTCCGTTGAGCGTTATGAGTCACTCGGGGTAAACGTTAGCATAGGTAATGCGACTATCGTTTCACCTTGGCAGGTGGATATACAAACCGAAAATGGCGTTGAGTCATTAACCACACGTAATATCGTTATCGCAACGGGCGCGCGTGCTTTTGTACCTGATATCCCAGGCTTAAAAGACATCGACTATTTAACCGCAGATAACCTTTGGGAAATCACTGAGCAGCCCAAACGCATGATAGTGCTAGGTGGTGGTCCCATTGGTTGTGAGTTGTCTCAAGCATTTGGTCGCTTGGGCACCCATGTCACGCAAATTGAGCGCGGCGATCAAGTTCTGAGTAAGGAAGATCCCGATGCAGCCAAGCACTTGCAAACTCAACTTGAAAAAGACGGCATTGATTTACGCCTAAACACTAGCGCCATGGCGGTTGAAACCACCAGCGAAGGCAATGTGTTAGTCGTAGAGTTTGCAGGAAAAGAAGAGCGCATCCCGTTTGACAAGATTTTGGTTGCTGTGGGTCGCCAAGCGAACCTAACAGGCTTTGGTTTAGAGGACCTCGGCATAGAGACCGACCGCACCATTATCACCAATGACTTTTTACAAACCAAGTATCCGAATATATTGGCGGCGGGTGATGTGGCTGGGCCTTATCAATTTACCCACACAGCGAGTCACCAAGCTTGGTACGCCGCAGTTAATGCGTTATTTAGACCGTTTAAAACCTTTAAAGTCGACTATAGCGTTATCCCTTGGGCAACCTTTGCTGAGCCTGAAATTGCCACCGTTGGGTTAAACGAAATGTCAGCCAAACAACAAGGTATCGATTTTGAGGTAACGCGTTACGATATAGGCGGCCTTGACCGCGCATTAGCAGACGATCACGCTCGGGGCTTTGTTAAAGTACTAACCAAGCCGGGTAAAGATAAGATTTTAGGGGCGACAATAGTCGGTGCCAATGCTGGTGAACTGCTTGCAGAGTTTGTACTTGCCATGAAACATGGTCTTGGTTTGAACAAAATATTGGGCACGATACATATTTACCCTACCATGGCTGAAGCGAATAAAAACGTTGCCGGTAACTGGAAGAAAGACCATGCGCCGCAAAAAGTGCTCGACTTCGTTGAACGTTTTCACACGTGGCGTCGTAAATAAGCGCTTGTTTGTAAATCGCTTATAAAATCAAAAAGCGTACTGTATTTACCTCAGTACGCTTTAATTCAAAAGACACTAACGGAGAACGTCATGCCAACGCCAAAAAGTCGCGTTAAACGCTTGATACAAAACATGCTCACGGTGAGTGGCTTGGTAATTACCTTGTTTTCACCTGTTTTACATGCTGCTGAATTTGATCATCGCTACACAAACTTTGATCAGCTGTTAACCCAGGTGGTGCAAACCTCCGCTGATAAAAAGCAAACCCGGGTGAACTATCAAAGGCTGTCAGTAAAAAGCGATATCTTACAAAGATCGTTAAATGCATTTTCTGCTGTGAGTAAGAATCAATTTGACGGCTGGGACGAGCAGCAACAACTTAGCTTTCTTATCAATGCTTACAATGGGTTTACCCTAAAGCTGATCATTGATAACTGGGATGAATTTAAACAAGGGGATGCTGATTCTATTCGTGACTTAGGCAGTTTATTTACTACTCCTTGGGAAAAGAAGTTTTTCACGCTATTCAATGAAAAACAAAACCTAGATGACATTGAACACGAAATGGTGCGCAAATGGTTTAAAGAGCCACGTATTCATGCGGCGCTTGTGTGTGCAGCTGTGTCATGTCCACCTTTGCGCGATGAAGCATTTGTGGCAAGTGCATTAGCAACCCAGCTTGATAGCCAAATGCAGCGCTTTTTAGCAGATAACAGCCGCAACGAAATAAAGATAAATGGCCAAGAAGGTGAAGCGTCTTTGTCTTCTATTTTTAAATGGTATCGTGGCGACTTTGAAAAAGGCCAGCAAGGCTTCCACTCATTATTCGATTTACTTAGCACCTACAGCGAAGCACTCGTCGAGGGTGACGATAACGCACAGGCTCAGCGCAATTTGCTCAAAAGTGCCGATTACCCAATTACTTTTAAGGACTACGACTGGCGTTTAAATGATGTGGCAAACTTCTAAACACGCAAACATTAGATCGCGCATTGGTTTCTTTAGCTCCTTTAGCTGGGCAAACCTTGCTCTGCTATTTGCTGTGTTGCTATCCGTGCTCAGTGTGAGCCCGGTTGCCCTTGGCAACAGCACCCTAAAGGAAACAATTAGCGAGCTTGAAGCCTCTCAACAATGGCAGCAAACCTTAAAAGAAGCTCGCGGCCAAACGGTGTATTTTTATGCGTGGGGCGGTTCAAAGCCCGTTAATGATTATTTACGCTGGGCCGCGCGGGAAATCGCCAGCCGTTATAAAGTGCGCTTGCGTCATGTGAAAGTTGCTGACATCAGTGAAGCCGTTAGTCGCTTAAAAGCTGAAGATGGCAGTAAAAGTGCCATCGATTTGTTATGGGTTAACGGCGAGAATTTTAGCTATTTAAAAGCACAAAAATTATTATTGGGTAAGCTACCATCTGCCATTCCCAATACTACCCTACTAGCCACAGAGCAACTTTCATTACATAACGACTTTGGCGTACCGATGGAGGGTTATGAAGTGCCTTGGGGTGTTGGGCAATTTAATCTCATCGCTAATCAGTCGCTGTTTTCTGCTAAAAACCCTGAACAAAACAGCATCACGCCTGCGGATATCCTTAGTGCTGCCGAGCGTAACCCGGGGCGTATTAGCTACCCTCGCCCGCCAGAATTTCATGGCACCACCTTTTTAAAACAGCTTTTGGTCGCCTTGACGGATAGCGACCCGCGCTTGTTTGCCTTAGCCACACCAAATGCACAACAGCAGTTACTTCCTGCTCTTTGGCATTACCTGGACAAGCTTCACCCGATAATTTGGCAAAACGGCAGCGCATTTCCAAGTTCAAACACAGAACAACTCGCCTTATTTACCCAACAACAACTAGATTTAGCTGTTAGCTTTAATCCCAATCAAATGGCAAAAGAGCAGAGCGAAAAGCGTATAGCCAGCAACGCCCAGCGTTTATTTTTTGACGGCGGCGCAATCACCAACAGCCATAATTTAGCGATCCCTAAGGGAGCTCAAAGCCCTGCTGGGGCAAAAGTAGTGATCCACTTTTTATTGAGCGAACTGGCTCAAAAACATAAGGTTGATGGCAGTTGGGGCGACCCTGCTGTCATTAGGCCATTATTAGATCCCGCTTCTACCTTACCCGCACAACAAGAGCTGCACAGCTCTTGGCAACAAGTGATTGAAGATACATGGCAACAAAAGTACGGCGCTTGATGTGAATAACCGCCTGTTAGCCAAAAGCCAACTCTCACCCAGCAATCAATTATACAGCGCAATTAACCTCGGGCTCAAAAGCACCGCCTGGGTGTTGGTTGCTATCATTGCTTTAGCACCTTTGTTAGGTGTCGTTATCGGTTTATGGCCAGCAGTGGAGCTAGACTGGGCTGCCATCAGTCGCTTTTTAGGTTATAACGGCCTTGCATACTCCGTAGCCAGCACCTTGTTGTTATCTTTAGTTGCGCCTCTTATTGCGCTGTATATCGCATTTATGGTGTATAGCCGATATCGCTTTAACCGGCGCTGGCAATCATTAGAAAAACGCCTAGCCCCTCTTTTATCTTTGCCTCATTTAGCCGTAGCGTTAGGGCTGGTTTATTTGTTTAGTTCAGGGGGAATGCTGTGGAGCGTCCTGTGGGGGTTTATCGGCCAAACTGCGCCTGAATGGCTAGGCTTACCGCGCAAAAGTATGCTGACAATGATACTGGCCATCAGTATCAAGGAAGTACCGTTTTTCTTACTGATTTTCAGTGCCATTGGACGCCAGCTAGCTATTAAACAGTGGTTACTGCAGGGGCGAGCATTGGGCTACAGTGAAAATGCAAGTTGGTGGCTGATCGTATTTCCTGTGGTGCTAAAACAATCTCGCTTAGCCGTACTCGCAGCTATGGCATATACCTTGTCAGTGCTGGATATCAGCTTATTAATCGGTCCGAATATTCCCGAGTTGTATGCTGTTGTGTTATACAACTGGCAAACCGGTTTCACTCCAGACGAACAAACCTTTGCGTTCTTAGGTAACTTGCTGCTAATTGCTATGCTGGGCGTATTAATCGCATGTATTTATATTCACGAACGATTGGTAACGAAACAATTGGCTAACCATGCCGTTATGGCAAACCCGCTGAACATTACCTGGCTCAGTGGAGTATTCACCGCCTGGTTAGGCTTTTTTAGTCTGTTAACCCTAGCCATTCTTGCTACTTTTTTACTTTGGTCGCTGGGGTGGAATACGCACAGCACATTTAACACAGCAAATTGGTCAATCTCTTTATGGCAAGATGAGTGGTTCTTCATGCAAGGACCACTGCTTAACAGCCTACACATTGCTTTTTTTAGCAGTCTTTTAGGGGTCGGGGTTACATTGTTGGCCCTCGAATTACAGCGCCACAACAAACGTTATTTCCCTGATTACTTGTGGTTATTAGCCATATTACTACCACAACTGAGCATGGTGTACGGCTGGCAAATAGTGCATACCAGTAGCAATGCAAGCTACCACAGTAGTTGGATTATTTTGTCCCATGTGCCATTTACCTTTGCCTATAGCTATTTGGTATTACGCGGTCCTTTTCAAAGCCTCAACCGGCACTACGAATTAGTTGCTGCTAGTTTTGGTTACTCGCCTTGGCAAAGGTGGTGGAAAGTGCGTTTTATGCTTCTTCGCCCCGCTCTGTTAAGTGCGATTGCCATCGCGTTTTCTGTCAGTATTGCCCAGTATATTCCTACGTTAATGATAGGGGCTGGACGCGTTGCCACCATCACCACTGAAGCGGTGGCGATCGCATCAGGTAACGAGCAAAGCATCACGGCTGTGTACATACTCGTGCAAGCGGCATTGCCGTTTATCGCTTTTTTAGTAGCCAGTATTTTAGCCCAACGTACCCGAGGAAGTGTCGATGCTGAGCATCAATAATTGCCAAATACAGATTGAAGGGGGCCTGATCACCTTACCCAATATCACCCTTGAAAAGGGTGAACTTTTAGTCATAACCGGCCCAAGCGGTATGGGTAAATCAACCTTCTTACATTGGATATTGGGGGATAGCATACGTCACGCGAACATCAGCGGTGAAATCATGTTAAATGATGTGCCACTCAGCGGTGTCAATATTGAACAGCGCCGTATAGGCCTACTGATGCAAGACGTGCATTTATTCCCTCATTTAAACGTGCTGGATAATATCTGCTTTGCCCTACCACATAGGTTGAAAGATGAGCAAGGCAGCAAGCTAAGCAGACCCCAGCGCAAAGATACCGCGATGCAAATGCTGAGCAAAATTAATATGGGCTACGTGGCAGAACATTATAGCCACCAGCTTAGCGGGGGCGAGCGTTCCCGTGTGGGTTTAGTGCGTGCACTGGCGAATCAACCCCAAGCACTATTGATGGACGAACCATTTGCAGCACTTGACCCCGATACCAGCGCTAACGTCAGCCAATGGGCTTTTAGCCAATTACACGAGCGCGGCGTACCCAGCATCATGGTCAGCCATGATCTAAACAACATTCCATCTCAGGCTCAGCACCTCGATTTAGCCAACTATTTTCAGCAGGTTTAAACACCAGCCAATGACGTATACTAGGCTTGAGGTGACTGCTGTTAAGCAGTCATGAATTTTCACTTAAGGTAAACTATGTTCGACCCATTATTAAACAAAGTATTGAAAAAGCCCTTGTGCGGCCTAGCAAAACAACTGATTAAACGCGGTGTGAGCGCCGATAAAGTCACGGTTGTGGGTTTCATTGTGGGAATGCTCGCCGTGCCGGCAATTATCTATGGTCATTACACCTTTGCTTTGTGTTTAATTTTGTTAAACCGTCTTGGGGATGGGCTTGACGGTGCAATTGCCAGAGAAACCTCGCCGTCTGATGCCGGCGGCTTTTTAGACATCACCTTAGACTTTATCTTTTATTCAGCCATTGTATTTGCTTTTGTCTGTGCAAACCCAGTTCAGAACGCAGTCGCTGGCAGCTTTTTGATGTTGTCGTTTATGGGAACAGGAGGCAGCTTTCTGGCCTTTGCCATTATGGCGAGCAAACACGGTATCGACAGCCCAAACTACCCACAAAAAAGCTTACATTATATGGGTGGCTTGGCTGAAGGCTTTGAAACCATTTTAGTACTGTGCTTATTTTGCTTATTCCCTAACCAGTTTGTGATAATCGCCAGTGTGTTTGCAGTGATTTGCTGGTTAACAGCGGCTATACGCATTTGGGTTGGTTACAACACCTTGGTTGCCACCAAATAAATCATGCTAAGGCTCTTTCACCTTGGGTGTTTTTCGAAATGGCATCAACAGCACGGTGCCAATCCCAGTATTGCGGCTTTCTGTGTTGTACTCTTTTAAGCCCAATACTAGGCCGTCATCCCCTTCTTTAGCTCTATGGGTATAACTCGCAAATACCCGATCCCAAACAGATAAACAAAAACCAAAGTTGCTATCGGTTTCTTTCACGACTTGGCTGTGATGAATACGATGCATGGCTTGGGTGACTATGATTTTACGCAATGGTTTTTCCAACCAATTAGGCAGCTTGATATTACTATGATTGAAAATCGCACTGGCATTTAGTGTTATCTCGAAAATTAAAATGGCTTCAATGGGCACACCCAGCAAATAAATACCTACGGCTTTAACCCCAATACTCAAACCAATCTCAATCGGATGAAAACGCAGGCCAGTTGAGGCATCAAGATGCGGGTCAGCATGATGCACTCGGTGCAAACGCCACAATATAGGCACACGATGAAACACCCTATGCTGCCAATAAATCAAACAATCTAACGCCACCACAGCCAATGCAATAGCCAGCCAAGCAGGCATAGCCACCACATTGAGTAACCCAAACTGATGTTTGTCAGCCAATATTGCCACGACTACTAAACCTGCGGGCACAATAAGCCGGCCCACAAGCGCACCACAAAACACCAAGAAAAAATTGCTTAGCCAACGCTTGCTGCTAGCTACGGGCGACGTGCGATTAGGCAACATGGCTTCCCAAATCATCATCAAGGCCAGTACTAGAATAAAGCTGCCCATGCGCAGCCACACTTCATTTTGCATATTTATCCACGTTAATATTTATACCATTCCACGTTAATAAGTGATGACTCAGCGAGAGTTTAAAAGGGCTTAAACAAGGCGCATGACTGAATGAATAGTTGTTCTCTTTCGAAGTCATGCAACGCAGTGTAAGCCCTTTTAAAACTCGCCTG
>Ga0207897_100398_pt1 | contig 14909 bp, 12 predicted proteins | sample LinPmetageLP42_FD_184054 | JGI IMG/M metagenome (GOLD analysis project Ga0207897, IMG submission 184054) | Marine viral communities from the Pacific Ocean - LP-42 (SPAdes) | ecosystem: Environmental > Aquatic > Marine > Oceanic | place: Pacific Ocean | collected 2010-08-27
ATCAGCAGCGCATCACAGTCGCTGTCGCGATTGGCCATCGCCACCGCGCGAATCAACTGCGGCACCGCCTGTGGCCCCTGCACGGCGACCGGCAGCACGCTCAGATGCGCCTGCGGCCAGCGCTTGCGCGTCACCGCGATCACATCCTGCAGCGCCGCGCCGGTCGCGGAAGTGATCACGCCCAGATGGCGCGGCGGATGGGGCAGGGCGCGCTGATTGGCGAACACGCCCTCGGCCGCCAGTTGTTCTCTCAGGCGTGCCAGTCGCGCCAGCCACTCCCCCAGTCCCGCCTGCTGCAACGCCTCGACTATCAGCTGATAGTCGCCACGCGCCTCGAACAGCGACACCTTGGCGCGTACCCGCACCCGGTCACCATCCTTGGGCTTCTCGCGCAGAAACTGGGCGCGGCTCTTGAACAACGCACAGCGTACCTGGGCGTTGTCATCCTTGAGCGTGAAGTAGCAGTGGCCGGAGCGCGGCTGCGAAAAGCCCGAGATCTCCCCCTCGATCCAGAGCTCCCCCAGGCCTCGCTCCAGCAGGCCCTTGGCCTCACGGTTGAGCTGGGTCACGCTGATGGCGTTGGCGGCAGACGAGGTTTCGAACACGCGACATTCCTTGTGCTGGAGCTGACGGGGAGCTTGAGTGAGGGCGACTATTGTAGTTGTGAAACACTGAAGCTGGTGAAGCACTGAAGCTGGTGAAGAGAACAATACAATGATGCCACAGGCGAGGGCGCTGCCACCAAAAAGCCCCCGCACTCCAGAGGGAGAACGGGGGCTTGGGGATTGCTACAGGGCGTACCTTGATCAGGCCGTCTGTGCCTTGCGCTTGCCGAGGCGTGACAGCAGGAAAGGCCCGAGCAGCAGCAACAGCGAGGCCAGCCACAGGCCCTGCGAGATACCCGATTGCCACAGGATGCTGCTGTCGCCACCGCTGATGGCCAGGGCGCGGCGCAGGTTCTCTTCCATCAGCCCGCCGAGCACGAAGCCCAGCACGATGGTCGCCAGCGAGAAGTTCAGCTTGCGCAGCAGGTAGCCCAGCACGCCGATACCCAGCATCAGATAGATGGCGCCCATGTCGGAATGCAGTTGATAGACCCCGACGAAGGACAGGATGACGATGCCCGGCACCAGCGCCCAGCGCGGGATGGTCAGCACGCGAGCGAAAAAGCCGGCCAGCGGCAGGTTGAGCAGCAACAGCACGATATTACCGATATAGAGTGAAGCGATCAGGCCGCCCGCGACCTTGGGATGCTCGCTGAACATCATCGGGCCGGGCGTGATGTTGTAGAGCATCAGTGCGCCAAGCAATACGGCGGTGGTACCGGAACCCGGGATGCCCAGGGTCAGCATCGGCACGAAGGAGCCCGCTGCGGACGCGTTGTTGGCGGCTTCCGGTGCGGCAAGGCCGCGCATGTCGCCGGTACCGAAGGTGTTGTCCTTGTCGCTGACACGCTTCTCGGTGGTGTAAGAAACAGCACCCGCCACCGAGGCGCCGGTGCCCGGCAGCACGCCGATCAGGAAGCCGAGCAGACCGGAGCGCAGCATGGCGCCTTTGCAGTAGAGAATTTCCTTCATCGTCACGAAGACGCGACCGATGACAGGCAGAGCGCCGGACTTGCCATGCTGCAGGCGGCTTTCCAGCATCAGCAGGATTTCGCTGATCGCGAACATGCCGATGATCAGCACCACGAAATCGATGCCGTCGTAGAGATCGGGGATATCAAAGGTGAAGCGCTGGATACCGGTGCCGGAATCGACGCCGACGGTACCGATCAATACACCGAGGATGGCGCCCAGTGCGGTCTTGACCGGGTCATTGCCCATCATCACCGACATGGAGGCGAAGGCGAACACCATCATGGTGAACAGTTCCGCCGGACCGAACTGCACGGCCACCGTGGCCAGCAGCGGGGCGAATAGGGTCAGACCCAGGATCGCGATACTGGCGCCGACGAAGGAGCTGATCGCCGAGATGCCCAGCGCCGGCCCGGCCAGTCCGCGCTTGGCCAGCGGATAGCCGTCGAGGGTGGTCATCACGGCACCGGCATCGCCCGGCACATTGAGCAGGATGCTCGACATCCGGCCGCCATATTCGGCGCCGGTATAGATACCTGCCAGCAGAATCAGCGCCGATTCCGCCGGCAGACCGAGGGTATAGGCCAGCGGCATCAGAATGGCGATGCCGTTGATGGGGCCGATGCCCGGCAGGGCGCCGAACAAGGTGCCCAGCAGTGCGCCACTGAAGGCCAGGCCAAGGTTGAGTGGCGTCAGTGCGACGCCAAAGCCCTGGATGATGAAATCAAACATGAGAAAGCCCTCTCGGAATCAGGAAAACCACAGCCCGGTCGGCAGCGAGATTTCCAGCACGGCGGTGAACAGCACATAGCTTGCTCCGGCCATCAGTACGCCGGTCACGCAGGCGGCGCGCCAGCTGGCACCGAACAGTCGTGCGATGGCGGTGATGGCGGCGACGGCCGTGATGGGGTAGCCGAGACGAACGAAGAAGAAGGCGAAGGCGATCAGGATCACCATCACCAGTCCCAGCTGCAGCATCACGCTGGCCGATGGCCAGTCACCTTCCGGGCCGGGGCGCAGGATCAGCACCAGCGAGAAGATGGCCATCAGGATCGAGAGGCCGATGGGAAAGGCCTTGGGGCCTACCGGGTCGTAGGCGAAGGGCACTTCGATACTCAGGGACTGGGCGACGATGAACGCCGCCAGTCCCATCAGGGCGAAGCCCAGGATGCGATCGGCGGCGAGTCTCATTTTGTCAGTCCCACTTCCTTGGCGAGGTTCTTGAAGTCGGCGACCTGGTCTTTCACGTAGGTATCGAAATCAGCGCCGAATTTCTGGATCGGGAACAGGCCGCGGGCTTCACGAATCTCGGCGAATTCCGGCTTGTCGTTCAGCTGCTTGAGGCGCTCGACCCAGTTGTTGTAGTCGGCGTCACTGACGTCGTTGCCCATGTAGTAACCGCGCCAGATCGGCCAGGTCACGTCATAGCCTTGTTCCGTGGCGGTGGGGATGTCGGCATAGGGGCCGCCCATGCGTTCTTCGGACAGCGCGGCCAGCACGCGAATCTTGCCGCTGGAAAGCTGGGCCTTGAGCTCGGACAGGTCGCCGGTGAAGACCTTGATGTGATTGCCCAGCAGAGCGGCCAGTGCTTCACCGCCGCCTTCGAAGGACACGTAACGCAGCTTACGCGGAGAGACGTCGACGGACTTGGCGATCAGCGCGGCCTTCATCCAGTCCTGGCTGCCCACGGTGCCGCCGGCGCCGAAGGGAATCTCACCGGGGTGGTCCTTGAGATCCTGCATCAGCTCATCGAGGGTCTGCCACGGGGCATCGGCGCTTACCACCACCGCGCCGTAATCGACGCCCAGCGCGCCGACCCAGCGCACGTCATCGGCGCTGTACTTGCCGAACTTGCCCAACGCCAGATTGACGGCGGCGCCGGTACTGGCGGCCACCACCAGATTCGGGTCATCGCTGCGCACGCCGATGATGTGGTTGTAGGCGACCGCGCCGATGCCGCCCGGCATGTAGGTGACCATCATCGGGGAATCGATGACGCCGGTTTCCAGCAGGCCGTTGGCGGCCAGGCGGCAGGTGAGGTCATAGCCACCGCCGGGCTTGGCCGGGGCGATGCATTCACTCTTGTCGGCCGCCGCCGCAGGCATGGCGACCAAGCTTGCAGCGGCCAGCGCGATGGGGGCAGTCATCGCGGCGACGAGGCGCAGCGGCGTGAAGTGGCGCAGTGATGAAGGCAGGCGTCGAGTCTGGGGCATGGTGTGCTCCTGATGGCTGTTGTTTTTGTCTTCGCAGCGCCTTTTGCTTTATGTTCTTGGCGGCAATGGCGCTGGCTGGGTAATGCATCGCAGGCGTGGATGCGATACCGGCATGGTATGAGCGCGACCTTTCATCAACCTGTCACTTTCCCTTCACCTTACTGAGACTTTGGACGCATGCGCCTGCTCGTCGTCGAGGATGACCCCCTCATTTCCAGTACCCTGCAGCGCAGTCTGACGGCGCTGGGCTATGCCATCGATGTCTTCGATAGCCTCGCCCCCGCTCGGGACGCGGCGCGCCAGGGCGGCTTCGATCTGATCCTGCTCGATCTCGGCCTGCCCGATGGACAGGGCATGGACCTGCTGGCGGAACTGCGCCAGCGCAATGACCTGACCCCGGTGCTGATCATCACGGCGCGGGACGGCGTCGATGACCGCGTGCGCGGGCTGGATCTCGGCGCCGATGACTATCTGGCCAAGCCGTTCTCGCTGGTGGAGATGGAAGCGCGCGTACGTGCCTTGCTGCGGCGCAGTCAAGGGCGCAGCGACAACAGCGTGCGCTTCGGGCCGCTGTCGCTGTCGACCAGCAGCGGCATGTTCACGCTGTGCGAGACGACGCTGGACCTGCCGCCGCGCGAACGCCGCCTGCTGGAAAGCCTGATGCTGCACGCCGGCAAGGTGGTGTCGCGCGAGGTGATCGAAGGCAAGGTGTTCGGCTATGGCGAGGTGGGCTCGAATGCGCTGGAGGTCTACATCAGTCGGCTGCGCAAGCGCCTGACGGGCAGTGAGATCCAGATCCGCACACTGCGCGGGCTGGGCTATCGGCTCGAGCTGATCGACGCCGGATGATCATTCACGGCAAGCTGCGCAATCGCCTGCTGGCCTGGCTGCTGAGCATGATGCTCATCGTCGGTGGCCTGTTGATGATGGACGCCTGGGTGACCAGTCAGCGCTCGGCGCAGCGTGCCTTCGACAGCCAGCTTGAAGATGCGCTACTCACCATGACCGAGGCCATCCAGTGGCAGGATGATCAGCCGCGCATCATGATGCCGCCCGCCGCGCTCAAGATTCTCTCCACGCGCCATCAGGAGCGCGTCTTCTACCGTCTGATCGATGATGAGGGTCGGGTACTGGCCAACAACCTCGACATTGCGCTCTCCGCGAAGCTGCAGCGCGAGGCCGCCGAAGGCGATGTGTGGCACAACATCCACTATCAGGGCGTCGAGTGGCGTCTGCATGCGCGTAGCGTGCGCTCGGCGGGCTGGGAGCGGCAGTTCCGCGTGCAGGTCTGGGTCGGACATACCATCGAAGGGCGTGAGCAGCTGGCGCGAGAGCTTCTGACACGTGCCATGGGGCGCATTCTGGTGATGGGGCTGTTCGCCGCCATGATGATCTTCATCACCCTGCGCCTGGCGTTGACGCCGCTCAAGCGTCTGCGTCATCAGCTGCGTCGCCGCCAACCGCAGGATGCCAGCCCGTTGTCTGGCACCATGCCCGAGGAGATGCGTGAGCTGACCGATACCCTGGAGCAGCTTTTCCACCGCCAGGGGGAATCCCGCGATGCGTTGCTGCGCTTTACCGCCGATGCCAGCCATCAGCTGCGCACACCGCTGGCCGGCGTGCAGAACGCTGCTGAATTCGCGCTGGGCAGTGACTCGCCGGCGCAGTGGCATCAAGCCTTGAGCGATATCCATGCCAGCGCCGCGCGCACCAGTCGTCTGGCCGGGCAGTTGCTGAACCTGACGCGGCTGCGCCATCTGGCATTGCCCACGGAGCAGGACGCGCTGGATCTCGCTGACTTGCTGCGCAGCGTGGTGCTGGAGTGGGTCGATCACGACCTCGCGCGCCAGCATGATCTGGGGCTGGCCGAGCTGCCGGCACAGCCAATCTGCGTGATTGGCGAGCCGTGGGCGCTGCGCGAGATGATCGGCAATCTGATCGAGAATGCGCTGCGCTACACCCCGGCGGGCAGCGAGATCACCCTGGGGCTGAGCCTTGAGGCAGAGGGCGGGGGAGTGGTGCTGAGCATCGAGGACAACGGCCCCGGCGTCGACCCGCAGATGCTGGAACGACTCTGTCAGCCCTTCGAGCGTGCAGGGCGTCAGGACACCGATGGCTCGGGGCTGGGGCTGGCGATCGTCGAGACGATTGCCCTGCGTCATCAGGCCGAGTTGCAGGTCAGCAATCGCGATGCGGGAGGGCTGTGCGTGCACATTCGCTTTCCGGGGAGACAGTCATGAAGTTCACGCCTGACAGGCCGCTTGTCATGGCCTTCGCTATCATTTCCTCCATCGTTCATATCATCGCTCCCACACGGGTACGCCGGGCCATGTATCGTCTGCTGCTCGCGCTGTGGGCCAGTGTGGCCATTCTCGCGGCGGCGATGCCAGTCAAGGCGGCTGCGGCGTCCACCCAGGCTCGTCTGGTGATCGAGGCGGCGATGGATCGTGAGGTGGCGGCGCCCCTGCTGGCGGCCTTCACGCGCCGCTATCCCGACGTCGAGCTCGATTACCGCGACCGAAGCTCGATGGCCGTCAATGCTCGAGCCCAGCAGCCAGACCCTCGGGTTGACGTCATTCTCAGCTCCGCGATGCCGTGGCAGGTGGCGCTGGTCAATCAGGGGCTGGCGCAGCGACTCGACAGCGACGAGGCGCGGCAATGGCCACAATGGGCCAAGTGGCGCGATGAGGTCTTCGCCTTCACCTTCGAGCCCATCGTGATGGCCTACCGGCTGGACCTCGCCGCCAGGATGCTGCCGCCAGTCTCGCATGCCGATGTCCTGAATCTGTTGACGCAACACGCCGAGACGCTGGCCGGGCGGGTAGTGGCCTATTCGCCCTCCAAGAGTGCGCTGGGCTATGCGCTCTACCTGCAGGATTCCCGCTATTCGGGGCGCTTCTGGAAGCTGGTCGCGGCGTTGGGGCGGGTCGATGCCACCCTCGAGACCAGCACCCAGCGCATGCTGGCAGGCCTGAGTGACGGGCGCTACTGGCTGGGTTACAACCTGCTGGGCTCCTATGCGCTGCAGTGGGCGCAGACGCATCCTGACATCATCGTGCAGATGCCTTCTGACTATGCGCTGATCTCGATGCGCACCGCCTTCATCCACCGCCATGCCCCGCACCCGGAGCAGGCGCGCGCCTTCATCAACTTCCTCATCGGTCGCGAAGGTCAGCATGTCGTGGCTGGCGAGACGCCGCTCTACAGCATCCGGGACGATATCGTCGGCCCTTTCACCGCCCAGTCACTGCGTGATCAGGTCGGTCAGCGCCTGTATCCGCAGCCGCTGGATGCCTCTTCGCTGAGCATGCTGGACACCGCGCGTCGCAATGACTTTCTGGCTCGCTGGTTCGATGCCTATTCGGGTGGCACCCGACGCCCTGATGGCCGCCTTCGCAGTGGCAGGCAGTCGTTACGCTCTCACCGCCCGCCAGCCCGCAGGCCGCGCCATCCGTGGCTTTAGTTGACCAGATGGTTAGTGTCGCCGGGACGTGAAGTTGCGAGTTTGATAGCCTGCGACGTTTGTCTCGGGCGGGGCGAATGGGTTATCATGGGTGATTACCTCGCAGCAACCGCTAGAACCGTAGTCATGGCGCCTGTCCATCGGGCCCTGCACTGCGGCTTTCGCGCATCCCTCATAAACTGCTACTGGGCGTTCGACATGCTACGTATAGCGCAAGAAGCTCTGACGTTTGATGACGTTCTTCTCGTCCCCGGCTACTCCGAGGTCCTCCCCAAGGACGTCAGCCTGAGATCACGTCTCACACGCGACATCAGCGTCAATATCCCGCTTATCTCCTCTGCGATGGATACCGTCACCGAAGCTCGCCTGGCCATCGCCATGGCGCAGGAAGGTGGTGTCGGCATCATCCACAAGAGCATGAGCATCGCCCAGCAGGCCGCGGAAGTCCGCAAGGTCAAGAAGCACGAAAGCGTCATCGTGCGTGACCCGGTCACTGTCAGCCCGAAGGCCAAGATCCAGGATCTGCTGGCAATGTCCGAGGAGCATGGCTACTCCGGCTTCCCGGTGGTCGAGGGTGAATACCTGGTCGGCATCGTGACCGGTCGCGACATGCGCTTCCAGCCTGACTTCAGCGATACCGTCGCCGGCATCATGACCGGCCGCGAGAAGCTGGTCACCGTGCTGGAAGGCACGCCGCTGGACCAGATCAAGGCCAAGCTGCAGGAAAGCCGCATCGAGAAGATGCCGATCGTCGATGACGAATTCCGCCTGCGCGGCCTCGTCACCGTTCGCGACATCGAGAAGGTCAAGACCTACCCGAACGCGGCAAAAGACAGCAACGGCAGCCTGCTGGTCGGCGCCGCCGTCGGCACCGGCCCGGAAACCCCGGACCGCGTTGCTGCACTGGCCGAAGCCGGCGTTGACGTCATCGTCGTCGACACCGCTCACGGTCACTCCAAGGGCGTGATCGACCGCGTCGCTTGGGTCAAGGAGCACCACCCGAAGATTCAGGTCATCGGTGGCAACATCGCGACCGCTGAAGCCGCCATCGCCCTGGCAGAAGCCGGCGCAGACGGCGTCAAGGTCGGCATCGGCCCGGGTTCCATCTGCACCACGCGTATCGTCGCCGGTGTCGGTGTGCCGCAGATGAGCGCCGTCGCCAACGTCGCGGCCGCCATGGCCAAGTACGACGTGCCGGTCATCGCCGATGGCGGTATCCGCTTCTCCGGTGACATCGCCAAGGCCATCGCCGCAGGCGCCAGCATCGTCATGATCGGCGGTCTGCTCGCTGGGACGGAAGAAGCGCCGGGCGAGGTCGAGCTGTTCCAGGGTCGTACCTACAAGGCGTATCGCGGCATGGGTTCCATGGGCGCCATGTCCCAGACCCAGGGTTCCAGCGACCGTTACTTCCAGGACAAGAATGCCGGCGTCGAGAAGCTGGTACCGGAAGGCATCGAAGGCCGCGTGCCCTACAAGGGCATGATGAGCGCCATCGTGCACCAGCTGATGGGCGGCCTGCGTGCCTCCATGGGCTACACCGGTAGCCAGACCATCGAAGAGATGCGCACCGTGCCGCAATTCGTGCAGATCACCGGTGCCGGCTTCGCCGAATCCCACGTCCACGACGTGCAGATCACCAAGGAAGCGCCCAACTATCGGCGCGACTGATACATAGCGAAGCGCGACGCAAAGCGGGAGCCCAACACGGGTTCCCGCTTTGCTTGGGTCGAACGAACTTTCGGTATCGGCTACCCTCGACGCCAGATTGTTTCGGCCCTGCGCTCCCTCGCAGCTCCGAAGCGGGTCTCACGACTCCCCAATGAGAGACTGAAGATGCAAGACATCCATTCCCACAAGATCCTGATCCTCGATTTCGGTTCCCAGTACACACAGCTGATCGCGCGTCGCGTGCGTGAGCTGGGCGTGTTCTCCGAGGTGCGTGCCTTCGACATCACCGAAGAAGAGATCCGCGAGTACAACCCCAACGGCATCATCCTGGCCGGTGGCCCGGAATCCGTCACCGAGCTGGACTCGCCGCGTGCGCCTGAGTGCGTGTTCGAGATGGGTCTGCCGGTGTTCGGCATCTGTTACGGCATGCAGACCATGGCCGAGCAGCTCGGCGGCAAGGTCGAAGGCTCCAACGTGCGCGAATTCGGCTATGCCCAGATTCGTGTCGACGGTGAGTCCGCGCTGTTCAAGGACATCAAGGACCACCTGGACGACGAAGGCCGCCCGCTGCTCGACGTCTGGATGAGCCACGGTGACAAGGTCGCGCAAGTCCCGGAGACCTTCACCGTCACCGCTTCCACCCCGAGCTGCCCGATCGCCGCCATGGCGTGGGAAGAGAAGCAGTTCTACGGCGTGCAGTTCCACCCGGAAGTCACCCACACCCTGCAGGGCCAGCGCATCCTCGAGCACTTCGTGATCGAGATCTGCCAGTCCGAGCGTCTGTGGACCCCGGCCAAGATCATCGAAGACCTCACCGATCGCGTTCGCGCTCAGGTCGGTGACCGCAAGGTGCTGCTCGGCCTGTCCGGCGGTGTCGACTCCTCCGTGGTCGCGGCGCTGCTGCACAAGGCCATCGGCGACCAGCTGACCTGCGTCTTCGTCGACAACGGCCTGCTGCGCAAGAAGGAAGGCGACCAGGTCATGGAAACCTTCTCTCGCCACATGGGCGTGAAGGTCATCCGTGTTGACGCCGAAGACCTCTTCCTCGGCAAGCTGGCTGGCGTCAGCGACCCGGAAGCCAAGCGCAAGGCCATCGGCAACACCTTCATCGAAGTGTTCGATGCCGAAGCCGCCAAGCTCAAGGATGTCGACTTCCTCGCCCAGGGCACCATCTACCCGGACGTGATCGAATCCGCTGCCAGCAAGACCGGCAAGTCCCACGTCATCAAGTCCCACCACAATGTCGGCGGCCTGCCGGACGACATGAAGATGGAACTGGTCGAGCCGCTGCGCGAACTGTTCAAGGACGAAGTCCGCAAGGTCGGCCTCGAACTCGGCCTGCCCTACGACATGGTCTACCGTCACCCCTTCCCGGGGCCGGGTCTGGGCGTGCGTATCCTCGGTGAAGTGAAGAAGGAATACGCAGATATCCTGCGTGAAGCCGACGCCATCTTCATCGAAGAACTGCACAACTTCGACTGGTACCACAAGACCAGCCAGGCGTTCGCCGTCTTCCTGCCGGTCAAGTCCGTCGGCGTCGTCGGCGATGGCCGTCGTTACGAGTGGGTCATCGCCATTCGTGCCGTCGAGACCGTCGACTTCATGACGGCCCGCTGGGCGCACCTGCCGTATGAGCTGCTGGAGAAGGTCTCCAACCGCATCATCAACGAGCTGGAGCACGTCTCGCGCGTCACCTATGACGTCAGCAGCAAGCCGCCGGCCACCATCGAGTGGGAATGATCGTCTGACGATCACCCCTCGCTGAGCTGACGCAGCGTTTCGTCCTGACGGTCTCTTGAACTGATCGAGACGAGAACGCAGCAAGCAAAAAGCCCTTCTGGCCAATGGCCGGCAGGGCTTTTTTGTGGGCGCGATTCAGGAAACGCAAACCGCCTTGTTTACTCCAGCTCGGCTCACTCCTGCTCGGCTGGTCCCTGCCTGGCCTTCTGTAAGTTCAGTCGGACACCGTGGGCGGAGTGGAAGAAGCCGAAGTCGGCCATCAGGCGGGTGTCGCCTGCGGGTGTTTGCCATTCGACTTCGGCGCGGTGATTGCGGACCTCGTGCATCACGGCGTCGTATTTCAGCAGCAGTGAGTCGGGCGTGGCACCTTCGTAGCTCAGGTTCCACTGGGTGACGACCAGCAGGTAGTCGCCGAGTTGTGGCTGATAGGTGGAGGTGAGATGCACCTCGGTGAGTGTCAGCGGCAGCGCGTCGCCATCCTTGGAGAGTGCCAGATGCTGACTGAGATAGTCGCCGAGTTGATCTGTCAGCGCCTGCGGCAAGGGGGCATCGGGCTTGGCGTCACCAAGCGCTGCCAGTTGTGGCGCGGCGATCAGCAGATCTTCACGCGGGAACTGGAGAGTGAGCTTGAGCGTGTGCTGTGGCTGCTGCTCAAAGATGAGCGTGCTGCCGGGCAGGGCATGGGCGTGAGCCGTCTGGATGATGCCCATGCCGCTGATGCCCATACCGCTGATTCCCATACCATTACCGCCAAGCGTGGCCCCGCCGATCATCACCGCGAGCGTGAGCAGCGCCGCGCGCCACGGCGAGCAGCGGGTCATTCGCTCTGGCCGCCGTAGTCGTCGGTGCGGTCACGCCATACCGAGTGCGGATGGTTGCCGACCTTGTCGGTGGACTTGTTCGACTGCAATGAGAATTCGATCCACAGCGACGGGCCGTGTATGCGCACATAATCGTTTTCGGCACTGACCTGCGGCGTGCCGGAGAAGCCGAGATAGGTCTCGGGAAGTTCGGAGGTGTACTTCTCCATGTAGGCCGCGGCTTCGGGGGCGGAGATATCGTCCACGTAGGTTTCGATGGCCGTCAGCAGCAGCGCTTGCTGGTCATCATCCAACTCGGAGACCGGCAGGCCTTCATAGCTTTCGGGGATGGCATCGTCGGCCTGGGGGCCAGCGAGGATATCGCGGTAGGTACCTTCTAGCATGGCCTTGGCCTGCTGGTCATCGGAGAGCGAGCTCAACAGGGTGGCGAAGGCATCGCGTTCCTGGGTCAGCGGCTCGTTCACCCGACCGTTCATCTCGAAATAGGGGAAGGGTTCCACACCACGGAAGGAGGGCGTGGCGCCGGCCAGCTTGCCGTCGGTGTAGGTGTTGGCGAAGGCCATGTGGTGGCCGCCGTAGTACAGCTCCCAGGTGCCGGTCTCGCCGGGCGTGCCGAGGAAGGCGAACTTGGTGTTGTAGGAGGAGTAACCGGCCTTGTAGTCGGTGCTGACGGTGTTGATGTAGTCATCGGCGTTGAGCGTCTGGAGCATCTCGTCGAAGCCTTCATCGGGCGCATGGCCAGTCGCTTCCAGCATGATGGCTTTGACGAGGCCGCGCTGCTTGATGTTCAGCTCGCCCAGCAGCACGCCGGGGCGTTTCGGGAAGGCGCCAGCGGGCAGATTGCTCCAGTTCTCGGCCTCTGCGAGGGAGTAGTCATGCTGCAGGTTCTGCAGGATGTCATCGTCAGAGATATCCGCCTTGAGCAGATCAATCAGGCACAGCATGCGCTCATAACCGGGTGTGTCGCCGCACTCGGCGGCGCTCTCGGGGAGAGGCACGCTCTGCATCTGGGTGCTGGTGTCGCCCATGCGCGCGCGCAGTGCCTCGCTCAGGGCCTGGTCTTCCGCTGACATCGGCGGCGGGCCATCGTGATCGGGCGGCGGCCCGTCGTGCCCTTGTTGTGCGAGGACGGGGAAGGACAGGAGCGCGGCCAGCGCGGCTCCTCCGGTCACTGCGAGACGTCGGGACATCGATGGGCCTATTTTCCGGGGACAGGAGGAAAACCTTAGCCCGCCTGACGTCGAGCAGGAAGTCTTCGCCAGATGATTTCTTTGTGCACATGCCGTGGCCTGTGCGTCGGCTGGCGACGACAGCCAGTGGCTATCTCGCGCCTCATGCCAGCGTCAGATCACCGTCGTATTCGAAGCGTCTTTCCTCGCCGGTGACAGGGTCAATGAACTCGAACCCCTTGGAGAGCAGCTGCAAGGGGCGCGCGTAGTCATCCGGCGAGAGCGGTTGCAGCAAGGGGTAGTAGCGGTCATTCAGAATCGGCCAGCCCAGCGTCTGCATATGTACGCGTAGCTGGTGGGTTCTTCCGGTGACAGGGTGCAGCTCGAACAATGCCTGGCTGGCTGTCTGCTGCACGCAGCGAATCACCGAGTGGCTGTTGGCCGCGCCTTCAGTGACATGAATGCGGAAGCGCTGCTCGCTCTGTTCGAGACGATTCTTTACCTCCCACTGCTGGCCCACCAGGGACTCATCGCTGTGGGTCTCCGCGATGGCCTGATAGGTCTTGTGGATATTCCGCGACTTGAACAGTTGATGGTAGAGGGGGCGCGTGTCGGGATTGACGGAGCACAGCACCAGCCCCGCCGTGACCCTATCCAGACGATGCACCGCCTGCAGCGCCTCTATCCCGGTGCGCTTGCGCAGCCGCTGCTGCAGGCACTCGTTCACGTACAGGCCGCCGGGCGTCACCGGCAAAAAGTGCGGCTTGTAGGCCACCAGAATGTGCTCATCCTGATAGAGAATCCGCTCCGCGAAGGGAATGCTCGGCTCGCTTGCCACCTCGCGGTAATAGAACACACGCAGATGTGGTTGGTAGGGCGACTCTGGCGTGATCAGCGAGCCATTATCGCGATGCACCTTGCCCTCGGCCATGCGCTCGCGCCAGCGTGACTCGGCAATCGCCGGAAACTTGAGCAGCAGATACTCCAGCACCGTCGTCACACCGGGATTGACCTGAGGCAAGCTCAGCTTGGAAGGACGCGCGGAAATGGACATGGTGGGCCTGAGGTTGAGTTGAGAAAATTTTAGGAGATTATTGTACGGATAGTGACTTTAATCATGTGAAAAGGAGAATTCTGAATAAATTTTATCATACTATAGGTAGGTGCTGAATGCCGTAACGGTAGGTGTTATGAGTGATTTATTAAGTATTTCGTATGCTCGTGTTGTGTGTGTGCTATGTTATTAAAGTCTGCGTAGGTGTAGTGGCGCTCTTAGTTAAAAGATTAATTTCTCTGATTTGAGCCTCACTTAAAATGATGTGTCGCAAATGCTTATGTCATGCTATATTTTCTAACCTGTCATATGAGAGCTATCAACTGACGTACAAAAGGATTTGTTTATGTCTGATAAATTGTTTTTAGATGCTTTGATTGTAAGAGATGACTTTGAAGTACAGGATAAAGCTCATAGCTCACAAGGACCACATAAAACCACATTGAGTCATAATGACTTTGAGATTCCTGGTTTTTTCTTTTCACTCCTAAGAAAGCCAGACTTCCAACGAGAGACAAATGAATGGGGTTTAGAAAAAGTCAAAGATCTTATTGAAAGCTTTTTGGATGGAGATTTAGTTCCAGCTATAATATTATGGAAGTATGCAGATAGTTATACTTTTGTGATAGATGGAGCGCACAGAATCAGTGCTATCGCTGCATGGGTCAATAATGATTATGGTGACGGAGTTATTTCTAGAAAATTTTTTGATAATGCAATACCGCAACAGCAGTTAGATTCGGCGAGGAAAGCGAGAATAGTTATCGATAATGATATCGGTGCATTTAAAGATTATAAAGATGCACTGTATAATATAGAATTGGCTGACCCGAAAATAAAGAAAAGATTGAAGACTTTCGGCACGAGGGCTTTTCAATTGCAGTGGGTAGATGGTGATTCCAAAAAAGCTGAAAGTAGCTTTTTTAAAATAAACCAAAAATCGACTCCAATAAGTGAGACTGAAATTGCTATTTTAGAATCAAGGAAAAAACCAGTAGGATTATGTTCGAGAGCTATATTGCGGGGTGGCCAAGGATTTAATTATTGGGCTAAGTTCGAAAATGAAGTTGCTGCGACAATAAGGGAGCGGTAGTTGTCAAGAAATCTGTCGCCTCTGAGTTCCTTCAAGCCGCCTGTTTTTCCGGTTCGGCGACGGTGACCTGGAGCTCCCGCTCCGGGTTAAGCGACACGGTGCCAACCGGCG
>Ga0207897_100399_pt1 | contig 14905 bp, 6 predicted proteins | sample LinPmetageLP42_FD_184054 | JGI IMG/M metagenome (GOLD analysis project Ga0207897, IMG submission 184054) | Marine viral communities from the Pacific Ocean - LP-42 (SPAdes) | ecosystem: Environmental > Aquatic > Marine > Oceanic | place: Pacific Ocean | collected 2010-08-27
GTAGCCTTTGCTGGTTATGATGGCTCTGTTTACCTAATGGGGTGGACTGGTGGCTATGTTCTATTAGCTATGTGTCTTGCTCCTTATTTACGCAAGTTTGGCAAGTTTACTGTTCCTGACTTCATCGGTGATCGGTACTATTCTCAAACGGCACGTACCATTGCAGTTATCTGTGCCATCTTGATCTGCTTTACTTACATTGCAGGGCAAATGCGAGGTGTTGGTGTCGTATTCTCCCGCTTCCTGGAAGTTGACATCGCAACCGGCGTTATCATTGGTGCGATAATCGTATTCTTTTATACCGTATTGGGTGGTATGAAAGGGATAACCTACACTCAGGTAGCACAATATATTGTATTGATGTTTGCTTACATAGTGCCTGCGGTATTCTTGTCTTTAATGATGACCGGTCACGTACTGCCGCAGACGGGATTTGGCGCCACAATAGCTGACGGGGTTCCAGGCTCGGGACAGTTCTTACTTGAACGACTGGATGGATTATCGACCGAGCTAGGTTTCGCCGAATACACTGAAGGTGTGCGAAGTAAAGTTGATGTGTTCTTCATTACTGCAGCATTGATGGTAGGTACCGCTGGTCTGCCTCACGTTATCGTGCGTTTCTTTACAGTACCGAAAGTACGTGATGCACGCCGTTCAGCTTTCTGGGCTCTGACATTTATTTCAGTGGTTTACTTAACAGCACCGACTATTGCTTCGTTTGCTAAAGTAAATATTTTCAACACCATCAATGGCCCAGACCTACAAGGTGTTGAATACGATAACGCCCCAAGCTGGATTAAAAACTGGGAAAAAACAGGTCTTATCACGTGGGAAGACAACAACAACGACGGCAAAATGTTTTACTCAGGTGATGAACGCAATGAAATGACCATTGACCGTGACATCATGGTATTGGCGAATCCTGAAATTGGCGAATTGCCGGCCTGGGTTGTCGCTTTGGTTGCAGCAGGTGGTGTTGCCGCAGCACTTTCTACGTCAGCAGGCCTTCTACTGGTTATATCAACCTCCGTTTCGCACGACTTACTGAAACGAAATTTGGCGCCGAATATAACGGATAAGCAGGAGTTGTTATACGCTAGGGTTGCAGCTGCGACGGCAATTGTCATCTCAGTCTACTTTGGTATATACCCGCCCGGCTTCGTGGCGCAGGTGGTCGCTTTTGCCTTCGGCTTAGCCGCAGCAAGCTTCTTCCCTGCGATAATCATGGGTGTATTCCATAAACGTATGAACAGCACAGGAGCGATAGCTGGTATGGTTGTGGGTATACTGTTTACCTTCAGTTATATCGTGTACTTCAAGTTCGTCGCTCCCGAGCTGAATACTCAAGAAAACTGGTTATTCGGAATTTCCCCTGAGGGTATTGGGACCTTAGGCATGATCATCAACTTTGTTGTAGCAGTTGTCGTGCATAAGTTTACTGGTGACGCTCCGGAAGAAATTCAGGAACTGGTTGAGTCTATACGGTATCCAAAAGGGTCCGGTGAAGCTAAGCCTCACTAACGAGATGTATCCTAATTGAAGCCCAGCCTAGTGCTGGGCTTTTTATTGACTAACTCAAGTTAATACACAAAACTGAAATTTGCTTCTCTATAAATTAGGATTAGCCATGGAAGTTAATTCATTTCTAAAAGACTGCCCTCCTTTTGATACGTTAGCGGAAGAGCAAAGAAGCTGGGCTGTATCGCAGTTGCCGTCGGTTTATATGAATGATCAGAACTGCAACGATATATTAAAAGATATGAAGCCGGCTCTGTTCATCGTGCGCTCAGGTGTTTTTGATTTAAGAGGGGCAGACGGGCGGCTGATAGAGCGTTTGGAAAGCGGCGATTTGTTTGGCTATCCGTCTTTGCTATCAGGCCGTGAAGTGGTTAATAAATTACAGGCGATAGAAGACGGTATTGTTTATGTGTTGCCACAGTCGGCGTTTGATCGGCTTCGCAATGTGTCAAAATCTTTCGAGCAGTACTTTATAAGGGCTCATGGTCAACGTTTATTAACGGAACAAAAAAGTGATGACGGCACTGATAGTGACTGGAGTGAGCAGACAGTTGGCAGTGTTGTGTCCATGCCTCCGGTTAGTTTATCCAGCAGCACGTCAGTGCAAGAAGCGGCTAAGTTAATGGCTAGCCATGGTATATCGTCTGTTTTGGTCGTTGATGACACCCAATTGGTCGGTATTTTAACGGACAGAGACTTAAGAAACCGGGTAGTGGCTGAAGGCTTACCGCTGGATGTGCGCGTTTCGTCGGTAATGACACAACTGCCGGAATCGGTTTACGAAAATCGCTCGTTAATGGATGCGTTAACCACTATGACCTCCAGTAATATTCATCACTTACCGGTGGTTAATGACCAGAACCAACCCGTAGGGATGGTAACGGCAACCGACTTAATTCGTCAGCAACGCAGCGATCCAGTCTTTCTGATTAGTGCCATTCGTAAGGCAGGTAGTAAGTCTCAATTAATAGAGGAAGCGCAGAAGCTTCCGGAATATCTACAGACCTTTGCCAGCCGCGTAAAGCAAACATCTGTTTTAGGTCGGCTTATGGCATCGGTTACTGACGGCATGACACGTCAGCTAATACAGCTGTATGAGCAGGAAAACGGCGCCGCACCAGCCGCTTATAGCTGGTTAGCATTTGGCTCACAGGGCAGAGAAGATCAAACTTTAAGTTCAGATCAGGACAACGGTCTTTTGCTTAGCAATGGTTTGTCCGATAAGCAAAAAGACTGGTTTGCCGGTTTAGGAAATTACGTCTGCGAAGGGTTGAATGAGTGTGGTATCCCATCTTGCCCCGGAAATATTATGGCATCTAATCCTGAGTGCCGGGGGACCATTAACCAATGGAAGGAACGTTTCCGGAACTGGATTGAAAGCCCGACACCAAAAGCACTTATGTATTGTCAGATATTTTTTGACAGCAGGCCGGTTGTTGGCCCGGGGAAATTTTATCAAGAATACCGCGAACAGATTGCGAGCTTAGCGAAGAATGAAATGTTTCTGGGAAATCTAGCCATTCTGGTTAACCGCATAGCCGTACCTTTAGGGTTGTTTAACCGCTTACGCACAGAGGATACCGATGACGGCGATACCATAGATATTAAACGTTACGGCATTGCATTAATTAATGATATAGCACGTATTTACTCATTGCAGGCCGGAATTACGTCACCAGGCACTGCTGCACGTTTAAACGCGTTAAAAGGTAGCCGCTTGTTAAATCGTCGCGATAACCAGTCACTACTGGAAGCCTGGGAGTTTTTGACGCAGCTCAGGTTGAACCATCAGTTAAAAGTATGGGGCAGCGACAAACCAAAGAATGCCATAGACCCTGATGAACTGAGCACGCTTTCAAGGCGCCAGTTAAAGACCGCTTTTAAAATTATAAAAGAAGCGCAACAAGGCGTTGGTCTGAAGTTTAGCCGGCAAGGGTACTAATTATGTCTCAGTGGCTGCAAAAACTTGCTCATTGGTACGACAGGCGACAGAAGTTAAAACAGCCGTGGCAAAGCCTGCGATACGTGGCGCTAGACATTGAGAGCACCGGACTGGATCCGAAAAAACATCAAATTTTATCGATTGCCTGGATGAGCATTCATCCGCCTGTGATGCACCTGGGTAACGCTCAGTATCATGTTTTCGCTCACGGACAAGAGCTTGAACTCGGCCAGAGCCCGACCATTCATGGTTTAACCAGGCAAGATTTTTTGCACAGTTCTGAACCTAAACAAACCTTTGCTATGTTAAGCCGAGCTTTGAATGATGCCGTGTTAGTTTGTCACCACAAAGGTATGGACTGGCGTTTTCTGAAACACGTAGAAGCGCAGTTTGGCATTCCCTTTAAACCTTTGGCTATTTTCGACACTTTAGCGTTCGAAAAGCATAAGCTTGAGCGCAACCCTCATCAACCTGTTCACGGCGGCCAGCTTACCCTTAGCGCCTGTCGTAAACGCTACAACTTACCTGATTACAATTCCCATCATGCACTGACCGATACCGTTGCTTGTGCAGAGCTTTTTTTGGCGCAGTGCTGCGGGTTTAGCGTGTCTAAAACTCCTTTAAATTTGTTTTTAAAAAGTTATGCATAACTCACTTAAATCAGGGGTTTACAACTAAAAAACATATGTATCCCCGATGGATACATACGTTAATTTAATTAATAAAAAAGTCGATCAAACATACGATCAGTTCAAATATTAGGCGTTCAGTTCAGAGGTGATAAGAAAAGACTTAAGTACCTATTGAAATGAATTCCTTACAGCGTTAAAAGGTTGTTACCGAAAACGGGTGGTCGAACAATAAGTAGTCAGGCTGCCATCGGTTTCAGGTTGCTTTCGCCAATCAAGCAACTCAAAAATAATGTTCCAGGGAGTAATATCAATGAATAATAAACTGTTTCGCCGCAGCATTACTGCGGTTGCAGTTGCGTCCACGCTGTCATTTCCAGCATTAGCTCAGGACAATACTGCAGATCAAAATAATATCGAGAAAATTGAAGTTACCGGCTCTCGTTTGAGCCGTGCCAGTATGGAAACTCCGGTACCGGTAACGACCATTGGCCGTGAAGATATTGTTCAAACAGGAGCTATTAACGTTGCTCAAGTATTGAATATGTCGCCTGTTGCTATTGCTGGTTCTGACCAGTCAAACTCAGCGTTTGATACAGTATCTGTTGGCTTGAATACAACGGAGTTGCGCAACATGGGCGCTGAGCGTACGTTAGTACTAGTTAACGGTCAGCGCTTCGTATCTGGTATTGCACCTTCTTCAGGCTACGCTGTAGATCTAAACGCTATTCCGGCCTCAATGGTAGAGCGCATTGAAATTCTGAAAAGTGCTTCTTCAGCAGTATACGGTTCAGATGCTGTGGCTGGTGTAGTTAACATCATTACCCGTAAAGATTTCGAAGGTATCGAAATTAGCACCCAGGCGGGTACTTCAGGTGAACATGATCGTCAAACCCAAACCTTTAACTTAACCACAGGTAAGAACTGGGACGGCGGTAACGCTTGGTTTTCTTTCGGTATTGATAACGACGAAGGCCTTAAGTCTAGTGACCGTTCTTTCTCTGCTGTAGATAGCGCAGTTTATTCTGATGAAAACGGCAATGAGTACGTAGGAGATTTACTGTCATCTTTCCCTAAACAGGGTCGTGTATCAGTTAAAGATGCTGACGGGAACACACTAGAGAATTTTGACGCTGATGGAACAGAATATTCAGGCGGGTTCAACCGCGCTTCTGTTCGCCAGTTAGTGACACCATTAGAGCGTCGTTATGTGTCTGCTGAAATCCGTCAAGATTTATCAAATAAATTAAATGTTTTTGGTTCTGTTCACTGGAACTCTGCGGAAACAAAGGGTTCTACTATTGAACCAACACCATTTAATGTTGGTGAAGACTTATGGATGAACAACCGTGTTGAAGATCCGGTAGCAGGGTTAAGCGTATACTCTCCATTGGTGCCTCAGGAACTACGTGACAACTTACTATCTTACGGTATCGATGACCTAGGTTCTCAGCGCGTAGATTTTGTCCGTCGTATGGCCGAGTTTGGTAACCGCTCTACTGATGTTACTCGTGATACTCTGCGCATTGCATCAGGTTTTAGTTATGCAATTGACTATAACTGGACTTGGGACAACTACTTCACTTGGGGTCGTACAAACCAGGAACAGCTAAACGGTGGTCAAATTAACACTGACCGTGCGCGTCTTGCTTTGGATGTTACTGAAGACGCTAATGGTAACCTGGTGTGCGCCAGCGATATCGCTGCTATGCAAGGTTGTGTTCCGTTAAACCTATTTGGTGAAGGTACTGTTTCACAAGCTGCTGTTGATTATGTTTCAACGCCTGCTAAAGCAACGGGCACAGCTGAACAGTTTGTAGTGCAGAGTGTCATTTCAGGTGATTTACCACTAGAGCTGGCAGGTGGTTTTGTTGGTTTAGCTGGTGGTCTTGAATATCGCGAGGAAAAAGGTACTTACAGCCCGGGTGACTTAGCTCAAACTGGCGCTTCAAGTACTAACAAAGCTCAACCGACAGACGGTAGCTTTAACACGAGTGACGTGTTTGTAGAAACGCGTTTACCGGTATTAATGAACTGGTCTGTTGATCTTGCAGCACGTTACTCTGAGCATTCTGCCACTGGTGGAGCCGTTACCTGGAACGTAGGTACAGAATATGAACCAGTTGACAGTGTAAAACTACGTGCGTCAGCCGCAACTGCAATTCGTACTCCTAATATTTCCGACTTATACTCAGGTAATGGTGAAACATTTGCTCGTGTGAACGATCCTTGTGTAGGTGTAACAGCAACAAGTGAAGGAAATATAGCTGAAAACTGTCGTTCAATTGACTCAGTTAACGGGCGTATCCAATCTTCCGGTGAATTTGAGCTGACCTCTGCGGAAACTCAAGGAACAGGTGGTTTAGTTGGTGGTAACCCTGACGTTCAGGAAGAAACTGCTGATACTTATAGTGTCGGTGCTATCTGGCAAATTAATGATGAATTGTCTGCAACTGTGGATTACTACAAAATCAAAGTTGAAGACGCAATCTCTGTCACTTCACGTAACTTAGTACTTGAGCGTTGCTACGATGTATCTCCTGGTAGCTTTGATCCGACTTGTAGTGATCAGGTTCTTCGCAGCTCGAACGGTGTGTTGGTCGATGTAAACAGCAGTTCGTCTAATGAAAACATTATTCGTACATCTGGTGTTGATTTTGAAATGAACTACCGCACTCAAATTGCAGACGGCATGTTCTCTGCTGATTTCATCTGGAACTACACTGACGAGTATTCAATTGAGTCTATTTACGATGGCAGCACTACTTACTACGCAGGCGAAATAACTACACCTGAGCATCGTGCAAACCTAAATCTGGCTTACTCTTTGGATGATGTTAGTGTTTCGTGGAGAATTCGCCACTGGGATAGCTCTGTAGATTCACTTAACGGTGAGAACTACAACTACACAACCCGTCAGCCTTATGGCGAGTACAACTACGTAGGTTCAGTGACGTACCACGATATTTCAGCACGTTATTACCTGAACGATAATTTCGAATTTAATGTCGGTATTCGTAACGCGTTCGATAAGCAGCCTCCAATTCTTCCGCAAGGAAGTAATACTGGCGCGACAGGTATTAATACTGCGTCACAAGCTTATGATGTTACAGGCCGCTATTACTTTGCCGGCGTAACAATGAGCTTCTAAAACTTTTTAGTAAAGGTTGATAGTTAGCAAAGCCAGTCGGGATTTCTCGGCTGGCTTTTTTATTGTCTGCGATTGATTACATCTAAGCTGACATTGTATTTAGAGCATAGTATGCTCAGCTACAGTTTTATGCTGATAACAATTGGAGTATCCATGAAAACAACAAAAAATCCGTGGAGTGACTATTGGCAAAAAGGCGCAAAAGCCAGCTTCCTAGATGATAAAGCACGCTTACAGGCCTACCAAATGCGCAAGTTCTGGTTTGAGCGCATGGATGAGAATGAGCTGAAACAACCAATTGTAGATGTAGGTACCGGAAACGGTATCGTCGTTCAGTGGTTAACGGAATACTCGCAAGAAAAAGGGAAAAAGCTAGATGTGCTGGGAATAGACTCAGCTGAGCTTAAGCCTTTTAACGATGCTCTGAAATTACACGCTGAGACGCCTTACGAAACCTTTAAGCTGTCATCGAATAAAAAAGTAGGCACCTTTGTTTCTCACTTTGGTCTTGAATACGGTGATATGAAAGCCGGGCTTGAAAATTTGCACCTGCAACTTAAGCGTGGCGGGAATGTTATTGCTTTAGTGCATTCGACCGATTCAAACATTTATAAAAACAGCAAAGCACTATTTGAGTTTATCCCTTCTGTGCTAAAGCAGCTGAAGAAGTCGGTAACGCCGCTTCAGGAAGCCTTGTTAAAACACGGGCCGAATAACTTGCCAAAATCAGCGCTGCAGGAGCAACACAACCTAAACCAATTCGCCAGAAAGTATGAGCGATATGGCGCTTTTCAGGCTATGAACTTTGTTCCGGCAACAAAGCATGTATTGCAGGCAGCGGCACAGGGTAAGTCAGACGAATCACACCGAGTGCTATCGGGTTACATTAACGCGATAAATGAACACAAAGCTCGACTGGTTAGCCTGCTAAAAGCAACAGAACAATTAGGTGATACAGCTAACACTACAGCACTTTTTGAAGACGCTGGTTTTAAAAATGTAACGGTACAAACCGTCGCTTTCCCTGAAACTGGTGTTGTTGGTAGTTGCGTTCAGTGTAATAAATAAAAAAATGATGTATCAAGACCGATTACATCATATCATTGAGGAGTTTTAACAAAAAAAGCTCTAAAAGTTTACAATATTACAACTTCCTGTTAAGTTTTAATCAGCTTCTACATAAGGAAGCGATATAATAAAAACGTTCCAGGGAGTTTTACTCATGAGAAATAAATTTTTTAAACGTACGCTGACAGCTGCGGCAGTTGCTGCAGCTATGGGCGTTTCCGGTCTTGCTGTTGCACAAGACACATCTGGTTCGGTCCGTGGCCAAGTAACTGTAGAGTCGGGAGCTGCGCAGTCAGCAAGCGTAACAATCCGAAATATTGAAACCGGTTATACACGTACAATTCAAGCCAATAGTGAAGGTACATATCGTTTCCCTTCGCTTCCTATTGGTCGTTACGTAGTTACTGCAAATGCGGATGGCTATGAGCCAGTTGAATCCGATATCGTTACCGTAAGTCCAGGCACATCACGTAACGTAGCAATTCCACTTAGTAGCGGAATTGAGCGTATTGATGTTTCAGGCGCGTCAATATCAATGGTTGATACACGTTCATCGGGCACTTCTTTAAATATCGGAGAAGCAGCCATCGATCGTATTCCGGTTCCTAGGGATGCAACGTCTGTCGCCCTTTTGGCTCCAGGTACAGTCGCTGGTTCTCCAGGCTTTGGTAATCTAGCATCTTTCGGCGGGTCATCAGTCGCGGAAAACCAAACTTATATTAACGGGTTGAACGTAACAAACTTCCGTAATGGTCTAGGGTTCTCAGACGTTCCATTCGAATTTTATTCTGATTTCCAGGTCTTGACCGGAGGCTATAGTGCCGAATTTGGTCGCTCAACAGGCGGTGTTATTAATGCTGTCACCAAAAGTGGTACGAATGAATTTAAAGCCGGTGCCAATATATATTATAAACCCAGTGGTTTAAGAGAAGAGTCTCCTAATAGCTTCCGTCCAGACGGGCGTGCTTTACGCTTTAATGAGGCCGATAGTTATTCTGAAGTCGAAGCTAATATATATGCGTCAGGCCCGATTATTGAAGACACTCTATTTTACTACGCAATATACAGCCCGCGCGATTTAGATGAAGATTTTACCAACAGCAGTGGTACAACTTTTTTCAATGACTCTGCTGATGATGCTTTTTGGGGCGGTAAAATTGACTGGCAAATTAACAGCGATCATTTAGTTGAATTATTGGCTTTCTCTGATAGCCAGGACACAACGCGTTTGGCATATCCTTATAGCCAGGAAAGTGGAATTGCAGAAGGCGCAGAACCAGGAACCACAACATTTGAACGTGGTGGCGACAACTACTCGATAAAATACACTGGTTATTTGACTCAGGATTTGACTGTTTCTGCATTATATGGCGAGAATAAATTCGCATTAACGACTTCATCACCTCAAGGCGCAGTTTGTAATATTATTACTGATGAACGAGCGGATGCTCCACTTGGCTCAAGCGCAGGTTGTGCTACCAGTACTCTGGAGTTTGGTGAAGATACACGAGAAGCAGCTCGTATTGATTTTGAATATGTTTTAGGCTTCGATCACTTGATTCGCTTTGGCTATGACCAAGAGACAAACACTTCGACAAGTGTTCAATCGTCTCCAGGTCCAAATGGTGCCACCTACGTGTTAAAAGATGTTAACCCAGGTGGTGAGCTTCCAAACAGTAGCACTGTTCCAGCAGGGGTTGATCAAATCGCGGAAGAGCGTGTTAGAACCGTAGGCGGAGACTTCGAGACGGTGGCTAGCGCCTACTATATTGAAGATATTTGGTCAATCACACCTGATCTAACCGCAACAATTGGTTTACGTAATGAGAGCTTTGAAAATAAAAACTCTTTAGGTCAAACCTTTGTTGAAATTAAAGACATGTGGGCACCACGTTTAGGTCTTTCTTGGGACATAAATGGAGACGGTCAATCGAAAGCATTTGTTAACGTTGGCCGGTATCATCTTCCCGTAGCTAATAATACCAACGTTCGCTTGTCTGGTGATGAAAACGATCGTACACGTTTTTATGCGTTAGACGGTGCGACAGTTGGTAATATTGACAGCTACGAGAGTTTGATTTTAGACCTAGGTGAGCAAATTGGAAATGAAGTTGTAAATGCCGATGGTGAAGTACCGGATGTTGAGGGGATTGTTGATCAAGACATCGACGCAATGTACCAAGACGAGCTTATTGTCGGTTATGAAGCAGCATTTGCAGACAACTGGAGTTGGGGTGTTCGAGGTATTCGCCGCGAATTAAACGGCGCTATTGACGATATGTCAATCGAACATGCGATAGAGAACAAGTTCGGTTGTGAAGGTTACTTTGAAGAGGCTTGGTATGGTAGTGGCTCTCCAAGTTATGTTCTGGGTAACCCAGGTGAACCAATGACAGTTAAAGCTGATACTAACTGTGACTTCGTTGCTGATGAAACTGTAACATTCAGTCCTGAAGAGCTGGAATATCCTTCTGCAGTTCGTAATTATAATGCTATCGAGCTGACATTAGGTCGTGCTTGGGATGGGAAATGGTCTTTCAATGCATCGTATACCTGGTCTAAATCTTATGGTAATACTGAAGGTTTGGTTAAATCAGACATCGAACAAGACGATGCAGGTATAACTCAAGACTTTGATTTCCCTGAGTTAATGGATGGAGCGTTTGGTGATACACCAAATGACCGCCGGCATTCTTTCAAAGCGTATGGTACTTATGCGTTAATGGATAACTTGTTAGTTGGTGCTAATGCGAGACTGACTTCAGGTCGTCCTCTAAACGCTTTTGGTATCGGTCATCCAAATGGCGTGCCAGTATATGGTGATACATTCTACCTTTGTTCAGCAAACTGTGACGATGCCGATATGGCGAATGAGTACCTTAAATTCCCACGCGGTACATACAGTCGTACTGACTGGACATTCCAGTTGGACTTGAATGCGACTTATACGACTCAGTTGGCTAATACGGAAGTAGAGTTACGCTTCGACGTGTATAACTTGTTGGACAGTCAAGCTGTAACTAATCGTTATGAGTTTGCAGAAACAGGTACACCAGGTAATGCTGACAATGCATTTATGTTACCTACTACCTATCAAACTCCGCGTTATGTTCAGTTGAGTGCAGGTATTAAGTTCTAAGTAATTTATATCTACCAGTATAGTTAATTCAAGCCGACCATTTTGGTCGGCTTTTTATTTTTCCAACAAAGTAATCACTAAAAGTTTACAATCTTTTAACTTCCTGATAAATTCCTTAACACTTCATATAAGAAGTAAAATAATAAAAACGTTCCAGGGAGTTTTTACTCATGAAAAATATGACATTCCGTAAAAGCTTAACGGCTGCAGCAGTTGCTGCGTCTTTAGGTTTTCCTGCTTTAGCAGTAGCACAAGATGCTGAATCGTCTCAAGAACAGATGGAAGATGTTGAACGCGTAACAGTTACTGGCTCAAGAATTGCCCGTATGGGTGACATTGCACCAACGCCTGTGACTGTTATTTCGGGTGACGGCTTAGTGGATGCTGGTGTTAATAACGTAGCTGACTTATTGCACGAGATGCCAAGCACGCTAGTAGGGCTTTCGCCAGAAACAACCAACAATACTATTTTTGCCAGTGGTTTGAATAACACTGACTTACGTGGCTTGGGTTCTGATCGAACTCTAGTTCTAGTCAATGGACGTCGCTTCATTGCTGGTGCTCCAGGCTCTGGCGCTGTCGATCTGAATAACATACCTACGGCAATGGTTGAACGTATTGAAATAACAACAGGTGGTGCATCTGCTGTTTACGGTTCAGACGCGGTTGCCGGTGTTGTTAACATCATTACAAAAAAAGAATTTGACGGTGTAGAGATTGATGTTTCGGCAATTAGACCATTCGAAGATGGTGGTGACGAGGAGTTTGCATCCATCACTTTTGGTTCTAGCTCAGATAAAGCTAGCTTTGTAACAAATTTAAGCGTAACAAAGTCAGGGCAGCTTTCTGCTATGGATCGCGAATATTTGCGTGAAGCTCCAATTGTTCTTCAGAACCCTGAAGCTGCAGCAAATCCTGGTGATGACACGATACCGCAGACATACTTTTGGGGACTAGGCCAACAGGTTCTGGCATCTTATTCTGATACAAGTGATTTTACGACAGTATTTGGTGATAAGTATAACTACACACCAGACGGTCAAGTTAAACCATTTGGTTATGGTGAACCTTTACCTTACCCATTAGGTAGCGGGCGCCAAGATTATATTGGTGGGGATGGTTATAATTTCTCTGAGAATACTTATTACAGAACACCATTGGATCGTATTAACTTTACGACGCATATGAGTTACGAATTTAATCGTGATCATGCTATGCAACTGGAAGTTAACTATTCAAAAACTGAAGCATATGGTGAAAGTTCACCAGCCTTCTTAGGTTTTACTGTTCGTCCTGACAACGCATTCCTTCCGGATGACGCTAGAGAGATCGTTCAGCAAGACTTCGAAGATCGCGAGTCACTAAGAGCGGGTACATATCCTGGTTATCCTGACCCGGTTAACGTCGGTCAATACTCTTCAGGAAGTATCTTAGCCTCAGATTTTGGTAACCGTAAATATACTCAAGATCGTACTCTTGCCCGCGCATCTTTAAGCTTTGATGGATCGCTTGGAGGCGGTTGGTTGTATGACGCTTATGCAACAGTTGGACACGTTCAAGCTGATACTGAATGGTATGGTGAATTATTTGAAGACCGTTTTTATCAAGCAATTGATGCTGTAGAAGTAGACGGTGAAATTCAATGCCGGGATACTTCTAATGGCTGTTTGCCCCTGAACATATTTGGTACAGACCAATTCTCTGACGAGGCATATGATTGGGTTAGCACTGATGCAATTCGCCGAGCATCGATCCAACAAACAGTTCTGGGGGCAACGGTCACCGGTGACCTGTATGAATTGCCAGCAGGACCTCTGGCTACTGCATTCAGCGTCGAATACCGTGAAGAAAAAGCATCAACTCTTCCGGATCCTGCTATGCGTGCGGGGTTACTATTTAATAACCTTTCTTCGCCTCTTGATGGTGAGTATGATGTTTCTGAAGCGGCAGTCGAATTTTCTATTCCGGTATTAAGTGATGTAGCGTTTGCAAAATTCCTTACCGTCGAAACAGCATATCGCTACATGGATTATTCAACGTCAGGATCAGATGATGCCTGGAAAGTAGGTGTTAACTGGGAAGTTAATGACGAACTCCGTATTCGTGCAAGTCGCTCTAAGTCAGTACGAGCTCCTAACATTGGTGAGTTGTACGATCCTCCGGGTCAGACTTTTGTTAGCTTCTTTGATGTATGTGACTCTGACCGTGCTGCTGAATTAAGTACGGAATATAGAGATCAAATTCGCGCAAACTGTGCTGCAGATGGAGTTCCAGAAGATTTCTCTCCGTCTGATGAGTGGTATGGATCTACTCGTCCAGGCTTCAACGAAGGTAACCCGAACTTAAGCAATGAACAGGCTAAAGACGTAACAGCTGGTTTTGTTTATACTCCATCTTTTCTTCCTGAGTTAAGCTTGACTGTTGACTATTGGGACTTTGAAATTACCAATGCTATCTCAGCGGTTGGTGTGGGTACAGCAGTTAACTTATGCTACCGTTCTAGTTCGATTGATAACCCTTATTGTGACTTGATTGAACGTGATCCTGAAACGTTTGAAATTTCAAACTTTTACCAACGTCCGGTTAATGCGGCATATAGCAAAACATCGGGTTATGATATTGAAACAGCTTATCGTTTAAGTACTGACTTCGGTAGCTTTGATTTTCGCTTAATTGGTACTTACTTAAATGAGCGTTTAAGCAATAGTACAGGTTTGGCTGAAGATGAAATCGATGCAACTGGTGAACAGGCTCGTCCAGAATGGCGTCACCGCTTTATCACAAGTTATCAGATTAATGACTTCTCAGCTGTACTGTCAATGACGCACCGTGCTTCAACAGTACTAGATAATGAGTGGACACCTAACCAGCATGATTATAACGATGTACCGTCATATACTAAGTTCGATTTGACAACTCGTTACGATGTCACGCCAGAACTTCAGGTGCGTGTAGGCTTATTAAACATGTTTGATAAGTTACCTCCTCGTCGTCCGGGAATGTATAATCAAGGCGCATACTATGACCTATTAGGTCGCCGTGCGACTGTAGGCTTTAACTATTCATTCTAAGTTTGATGGAGTGGAGTAAATCTGTTTTGTAAGAAAGTATTGATAAGTTAAATACTTATTCAAATATTTAAGTTACAAATCATATGAACTAATAAAACCCAGCGATAAGACCTATCGCTGGGTTTTTTATTCCCCTAAACCTTCCGCAAAACCTGCCGATAACAACACATAAGCTATCATTAAAGGTCAGGCTATGTTTTATCGGGTGCTCATTCTTTGTTTCTCACTATCGCTTTTCTTGGTTTCAGGCTCCGCATTTGCCCATGCTAATAACCCCCACGAAGCTATCGGCGACGACTTAGCTGAGCAGCTCGCGAGTCAGCTCTCTCACGACAATCAGTCTCACTATGGGTCTAATATTGGCGTAACTCGCTGGGTGTTGGCGGA
>Ga0207897_100402_pt1 | contig 14735 bp, 11 predicted proteins | sample LinPmetageLP42_FD_184054 | JGI IMG/M metagenome (GOLD analysis project Ga0207897, IMG submission 184054) | Marine viral communities from the Pacific Ocean - LP-42 (SPAdes) | ecosystem: Environmental > Aquatic > Marine > Oceanic | place: Pacific Ocean | collected 2010-08-27
GCGATACCGGTCTTCAAGCTGAGTCAACCAACCGGTCAGCCGACGATTGGCGTCACCCGCCCCGGAATCGATCCGCTCTGCGCCTTCGCCCATCGCCTGGGCCACACGAGCCGAATCCAGCCGCAGCGTCGCCCCGGCCTGTCCCAGCTCGGCCGACAAAGCTCTTGAAAACGCCTGCAGATCCACTCCTGGATGGGCCGGCACGATGGCATAGGTTCGAGCACTGCGAACGCTTTCACGCTGGGGGATCCGCTTGACCGCGCGCAGGCGGTCGACAATGGTCCGGGTAACGCGCAGCATCGCCTTGGGATGGCGTACCACGAGTTCCTCGAAGACCTCGCGCGAGATACGTACCAGCGTAGTGTCTCGCAGCGCGAACGCATCTGCAGAATGCGGCTCCGCGGTGATCACCGTGATCTCACCGACGGTATCACCGGCGCCGATCTCGCCGAGCAACAAAGGCGTGTGCGTCGCGCCCGGATCGACCACACGTACACGCCCGCTGGCCACCAGATACAGGGCATCGCTGGGTTGGCCTACTCGGAACAGATACGTGCCGCCGGCGAGTTCGATCCACTCTGCGTTGGTCATAACCGAACGCAGCGCACGCCGGTCCAGATCACGAAACAGCGCGCTGGCCTTCAAAGCCGAATAGATATCCATGCCCTTATTCTAGGGGCTCCTCAAACTGCGCGCATGAAAAAGGCCCGGCAGAACCGGGCCTCTTGATCGCTCATGACCGCCATTGGCGGATATGAGTTCGTGGGTCGGTATCAGCGGATGCTGGCCGTCGCGGCGGTCGTGGCGACATGTGCATGTGCATGATCGAGCACCTCGATCTGGCTCCGCGTTGCCGGCACATCCTCGTTGATCGGATCACTGGAACGCATCGCCTCGGCCTGCCGGGGCGCATTGCGCAACAGCGCCGACTGAGAGCTGGAAATAGGCGTTGCCGCATCGAAGCTGGTATCGCTCGGCTCCGCGGCCGTAGCCGACACCGAAAAACCGGCCAGCGCCATCAACGTGGCAGCCAGCGTCGTGCTCGCGCGATGAGGAAAAGTCTGGGTCATAACGAGACTCCTTTGAAACAAATCGAAGAATGAAAAGCTGTTGAACCCAGAGATGGGACTATCCACGGCGCTTTCAAGTGCGGCAGTGCAACATTTTCTATTTAACGACGATTTTTGTTCAATAAGTCGTGTTTTCGATGCATTTTCGGCGAATTTTATTACATCCGCCAATAGCGTCATCGGCGCTGTCTATGATGCGGCGACCGCCGCCTCGGCCGGCAGATTCGCCATCCGACGCCGGAACACCCACCACGCCAGCGCGCCGGCCAGCAGATTGCCCACGGCCGCGCCGAGCCCCACGAACGGCATCGCCTGACCCAGCCAGACGCCCAGCCCCACACAAGGTAGATAGCAGATGAACAGGCGCGCGAACGACAGCCACATGGCCCGGACCGGCCAGCCCAGCGCGTTGGCCGCCGAGACTGCCAGCATGCACAGTCCAAGCAACGCATAGCTGGGCAGCAGGAACCGGATCAACCAGGTCAACGACAGAGCGACCTCTGAACTGTCGGTGAGCAGGCCGGCGATCCACGGTGCGGCCAACGCCATAACCAGCCCCAGGGCCAACTGCCAGATGATGACGGCCTGGCTGGCGATATATATGAGGTTGCGAACACGCGGCCAGTTGCCCGAGCCATAGCAGTGACCCAGCCAAGGCGGTAGCGACATCGTCAACCCCAGCACGAGCATCAACGACACCGTCTCCAGCCGGCTCGCCAGCCCCCAGGCTGCCACCGCAGGCTCGCCGAGCGTGGCGATCAGGCCGGTGGCGACCATTGCCGACAGCGGCGGCATGAGCTGGCTGAGCATGGCCGGGCCAGCAATAGTCGCGAACGCACCGGTCGAGCGTCGCGCTTCTTCCACCAGACCGTTCAGACTCAGCCAGTGGTGATATGACAGCCGCCAGACCAGCACGGCCAGGCCGATCATGAATGCAGCGATCGTCGCCCAGGCCGCACCGGCCAGACCCAGCCCATTCCAGTCGCCCAGGCCGAAGATCAGCAGCGGATCCAATATCAGATTGCACAGGCTGGTGAGCAACATGAGTGTGCCCGGCAGACGCGTGTTGTTATGGGCGCGGAACAGCGTGTAGCCGAAATACAGCAGCGCCGATAACCAATTGGCCAGCAGTTGCACCGGCCAGTAGTCGCCGATCAATACCAACGCACGCCCGTGGGCACCCAGCGCCCGAAACAGCGGCTCGTAGAAGATCCACAGGCCGATTGCCATGACGCCGATTATGGCGGTCCCACCAAATACCACGAGACTGCCCAGACGCCGCGCGCGCTCGGCCTCGCCTGCACCCATCGCCCGTGAGATGAGCGCAGCAATGGCGATACCCAGGCCCACCTGCACGCCGATGGTCAGAAAGGTCATCGGAAACGTGAACGACTGCGCCGCCAGCGCGACCGTACCCAGGCGCGCCACGAAGGCCGAATCGACAAGCTGGAAACCCAACAGCGACATCACACCCAGCGCCATGGGCCAGGTCTGGGCGAACAATTGTCGGCGGAGCGGATTCAGATCGGCGGTACGAACAGACACCCAACGGGTCCAAACAAGAAGCGGAGCAGGATTCTACGCCACCCGTCCCTTCTTCGACGTCCGTGCAGCGCCCTCGATCGCTCGATAGACTGTATGCAATCATCTACCGGAACGACGCATGTCACGATTCATCGATTCCCGCCTACTGATCTGGCTGATCACTGCCTTTCTGCTGGCCGGCTGCCAGACTGCACCGACACCAAACCGGTCGGCTGATACACCGCTGACCAATACCTACTGGAAACTGATGTCCGTGCACGGTCAGGCAGTAACGGTCGGCAACGGCCAGCGCGAGCCGCATATCGTGCTCAATGCCGAGGAACACCGTGTCCAAGGGCATACCGGCTGCAATAGTCTGTCGGGCAGTTACAAGCGCCACGATCACGGCCTGACCTTCAACCAGATCGTGACCACCCGCATGTTCTGTGCGGATGCTGCCGATACCGAGCAGGATCTGCTCGACGCACTCGAACACACCGCCCGAGCCCATGTTCAGCAGGATCAACTGACGCTGGAAGACGCCGACGGCCAACCGCTGGCGCGTTTTGAGTCGCGCCTGATGCAATAGCACAGCGGGCGTAGCGGCTCCCGATATTCAGGCCGCCGGTGCGAGCGACATCGATAACAGATCATCGCGCGCAAGTCGCCACCCGGTTCGTGCGGTTATACGTCGAGCGGTGGCTTTATCGACCACATGACGGGCTCTGTCGCGCCGATTCAGAGAACAGGTCTAGGCATCGATCGATTAACTGTATATAAATACAGTTATGGATAATGCATCACCTTCTTCTGTTGCGAATGGATCGCCCACGGGGCGCGCCGAGCTGGAAGCCTATTGGCAACGCTTCGGCGTTCACCGGGCCAGCCGCCAGGCCGACATGGCCACACTGGCCACCGGCTGGTCACGCCTGGATCGTCTGCTGCCCGGCGGTGGCTACCCGCTCAGCGCGGTCACGGAGCTGCTATGCCAGGACGCGGGCATCGGCGAGTTGACGCTGTTGCTGGGCGCGCTCACTGCTCGGATGGACGCACAACCGGGCCGACGTATCGCCCTGATATCTCCGGCTCATATCCTCAACGCACCGGCGTTGGCCGGAGCCGGTATCGACTGCGCACGAACACCGGTCATTCGATGTGCCAACGACGCCGAGCGGGTGTGGTGTGTCGAACAGATGGCTCAGACCCAGGCGTTCTGCGGTTTCGTGCTCTGGAGCGAGACGCTGGACTATCGTGCTATTCGTCGTCTCCAGCTGGCCGCCGAGGCTGCCGCCAGTCCGATTTTCGTCTATCGCCCGCTGCGCTGTGCCTCGCAGCGATCGCCGGCCGCTCTGAGGCTGGCGATCAGTAGTCGCCGCGCCGGCCAGCAGCTCGAAGTGGTCAAGTGCCGAGGCCCGGCCGGCGCACGCCTGAACGGTCTCCAGGCCGGCCGCCATGCATCCTGGCAACGACCCGTCATCCGTACTGACCTGCCGACTCAGGCCGGACACCGGGCCGGCAACGACGAACCCGTTGTCGAGCCTTCGCACTCATCCCGTTCATATTCGACCGGTATCCGACATGTGGCTCGCGCTGCGTTTCCCCCACTGGTCACTCGATAGCCGGGCCCCGGCCGATCAGACAGACGATCGCGCCACGACGCTCATCGCCGATAACCGCGACGGCCGGCGCATCGTGGTCGCGGCGGGCGAAACCGCCTGCCAGGCTGGCATCTCGCGGGGCATGGCTCTGGCGGACGCTCGTCTGCGCCTACCCGGCGCGGTCGTGCTCGAACGCCATATCGCTGGCGAACAGGCCGCGCTGCAACGACTGGCAGGCTGGGCCTGGCACTACAGCAGCCAGGTTCACGCTGCCGGTGCCGACGAACATAACGGCTGCACACAGCTGGTTTTCGAAATCGGCGCCAGCCTGCGCCTGTTCGGCGGCCGCCGCGCGCTGCTGGTTGCCATCCGCGACGATCTGAACGATCGCGGCTGTCGTTTTCATGCCGGCGTGGGGGATTCGCCCCAGGCCGCGCTGGCGTTTGCGCATGCCCCGCGCGCCCAACACGGCGTCAAGCTCGATTCCCTGCCATTGAACTGCCTGGCGCTGGCGCCGCGTACCGCAGCATCACTGACCGCCAGCGGACTGCAATTCACCGGCGAACTGCTGGCCCTGCCGCCGGCCTCACTGGCTCGGCGCTATGGCGTGGAACTGCTGGATTATCTGGAACGTCTGCGTGGCCGTCGCCCGCATGGACTGGCGCTTCATCGCTTGCCTGAACGCTATCGCACCCGCCACGAACTGACGGGGGCGGTTGAAACCACCCAGGGCCTGAAGTTCGTGCTGCGACGTGCACTCAATGAACTGGCTGCGGTTCTGCGTGGCGCCGATGCAGCCATCCAGCATCTGAGCCTGACACTGATCCATGATCAGCATCCGGCTACGCGTATCAGCCTGCGTCTGGCCGCACCATCCCGGCAGGCCGAGCACCTTGAACGCGTGGTCGGCGAACGCCTGGCCCTGGTGACGCTGATCGCCCCGGTGCTGGAAATAGGCCTGGCCACCGATCGTCTGCGCCGCGTCGAGGCCAGCCAACGCGCCCTCTGGCACGAGGCCCGCGGTAACGCCGACGACGGCTGGCCGGCCGTGCTCGACCGCATACGGGCCCGGCTGGGACACGAGGCCGTCGGCTGGCTGCATGCCTGCGGCGATCACCGGCCTGAACAGGCCAGCACGCTATGCGATCATCCGCCGCCCCACAGCGAACACGTCACCGCACCGCGTCCGCTATGGCTGTTCGACACACCCCGGCCGGTAACCGGCGATATGCTCGAGTTTCTCAGCGACGCCGAGCGGATTGAAACCGGCTGGTGGGACAACGGCATACGTCGGGATTATTTTCGCGCCCGAGACACACGGGGCCGGCTGCTCTGGGTCTATCGCGAACTCGACCGACAACAACGAACCGCGCCGGGCCGTTATTATCTGCACGGCCTGTTCGGCTGATGACAACGCTCGGGCCGGTCGAATCCATCGCCTATGCCGAGCTGTGCTGTGTATCGGCCTTTTCTTTCCAGCGCGGCGCCTCCACGCCCGAGGAACTGGTCGAGGCCGCGGCGGAACGCGGCTACCGGGCGATTGCAATCACCGACGAGGCCAGTCTGGCCGGTGCGGTTCGAGCGCTGGTGACCGCCGAGCGCTGCCATATCAAGCTGATACTGGGTGCCCGTTTCGTACTCGACGACGGCGTGACCCTAATCTTGCTGGTACGCAATCACGAGGGTTATACCTGCCTGTGCCGGCTGATTACTGTCGCGCGTCGACGCGCCGCAAAGGGCCATTATTCTATCGCTCGCACCGATCTGGAGGCAGTCGATCTCGACGACTGCTGGCTGCTCTGGCTGCCCGAATTCAATACATCACCCACGCCGGCGGTCTTCGCTACGCTGGGCTGGCTGGCCGAACGTTATCCGCATCGTGCCCGCATCGCCCTTGCGCTGCATCGCCAGGCCCACGATGCCGCACATCAGGAACGCCTGACCCGGCTTCGTTTGCAGTACGGCCTGCCGATTCTGGCCGTCGGTGACGTACATATGCACAGCCGCTCGCGCCGGGCCCTGCAGGATGTGTTCACCGCCCTGCGGCTAGGCACGACCGTCGCCAACGCCGGCCTGGCGCTGGCCGCCAACGGCGAACGTTATCTACGCTCGATCCAGACCGTTGCAGCGCTCTATCCAGCGGACAGTATCGAAGCCACCGTGCGTATCGCCGATGACTGCAATTTCTCGCTGCGCGATATCGAATACAGCTATCCGGCCGAACTGGTGCCGGCCGGCAAGACTTCGGCGGAATATCTGAGAGAACTGGTCGAACAGGGCTGCGCCGAACGCTGGCCGGAGGGCACGAATACGACGGTCCGCGGGCAGATCGAAAAAGAAATGGCGCTGATCGAGGCCAAGAAATATCCGCACTATTTCCTCACCGTGCACGACATCGTCGCCTTTGCCCGCGGGAAGTCGATTCTCTGCCAGGGGCGCGGCTCGGCGGCCAACTCGGTGGTGTGTTTCTGTCTCGGCATCACCGAAGTCGATCCAACCAAGCACGAGCTATTGTTCGAGCGATTTATCTCATCGGAACGCGATCAGCCGCCGGATATCGACGTGGACTTCGAGCACGAACGCCGCGAGGAAGTCATTCAATATGTGTATGGCAAATACGGTCGCAAGCGGGCCGCACTCGCGGCGACCGTCATCCATTACCGCCCGCGCAGTGCCATGCGCGACGTGGCGCGGGCTCTGGGGCTGAGCGTCGATCAGATCGACACGCTCGCGGCGTCGCTGTCGCGCCGATCCGACGACGGCACGGTCGAGGACCAGCTCGACGAGCGCGGCATCGATATCGGCGAAAAGACACTGCGCCAAATTCTCGCCCTCATGGATACGCTGATCGGCTTTCCGCGACACCTGTCCCAGCACGTGGGCGGCTTCGTGCTCTCCGAAGTACCGCTGTCGGAGCTGGTGCCGGTCGAAAATGCAGCTATGGCCGATCGCACCATCATTCAGTGGGACAAGGACGATCTCGAAGCCGTCGGCCTGATGAAGATCGACGTGCTGGCGCTGGGCATGCTCACGTGTATTCGTCGCTGCTTCGATCTCGTCGAATCGTGGCGGGGGTTGCATTGGACCATGGCGAAAATCCCCGCTGACGATCGCGCGACCTATGACATGATCTGTGCCGCCGATACGGTGGGCGTATTCCAGATCGAGTCGCGCGCCCAGATGTCGATGCTGCCGCGGCTCAGGCCTCGACAGTTCTTCGATCTGGTCGTGGAAGTGGCCATTGTCAGGCCCGGGCCGATCCAGGGCGGCATGGTCCACCCCTATCTGCTCAATCGCGAGAAAAAGCCCGAAGAGATCGACTATCCGAGTGATGAATTACGCGGCGTGCTGCAACGCACCTACGGCGTGCCGATCTTTCAGGAGCAGGTCATGAAGATCGCCATGGTAGCGGCCAATTTTTCGGCCGGTGAAGCCGACGGCCTACGCCGATCGATGGCCGCCTGGAAGAAGAAAGGCGGGCTCGAGCCCTGGCGCGACCGGCTTAAAAGCGGCATGGCCGACAACGGCTACGAGGAAGAATTCGCTGACCGTATCTTCGAACAGATCAAGGGCTTTGGCAGCTACGGTTTTCCCGAATCCCATGCGGTGAGCTTTGCCCTGCTCGTCTATGTCTCGTCGTATCTCAAATGTCACGAACCGGCCGCGTTTGCCGCCGCCCTGCTCAACAGCCAACCCATGGGCTTCTATGCGCCGGCCCAGATCGTGGCCGATGCGAAACGACATCACGTGGAAGTACGCGGTGCCGATGTCTGCCACTCGAACTGGGATTGCACGCTGGAACCCAGCCCAACCACAGAACCGGCACTACGGTTGGGCCTGCGCCTGGTCAAGGGATTGTCACCCGACGCGGGCGCACGCGTGGCGCACGCCCGCGAGCAACGCGCGTTCAGCAGTATTGACGATCTGGTCACCCGCGCCGCACTCGGCCGGCGCGCCCGCGATGCCCTGGCCCGAGGCGATGCCCTGAAGAGCCTGACCGGCCATCGTCACCGCGCCCAGTGGCAGATCGCGGCCACACGCGTACACGACGATCTGTTTGCACACCTCGATGCGCCCGAACAAACAGTCGAGCTGCCCGAACCGACCGAGGCCGCCGATATCGCCGCCGACTACAACAGCACCGGCCTGACCCTGCGTCGCCATCCCATGGCCCTGCTCAGGGCCGGCCTGCAAAAGACCGGCGTGCTCGACGCGGCGACCTTCGATGATCGGCCCAACGGCCAGCACGTGCATGTCGCCGGTATCGTCACCATGCGCCAGCGCCCCGGCAGCGCCAAGGGCACCACGTTCATCACGCTCGAGGATGAAACCGGCTGCGTGAATATCATCGTGCATCGCCGCCTGCTGGATCGTTATCGCATCCCCGTACTCAGCGCGCGCCTGCTACGCGTACACGGCGTCATGCAACGCGCCGGCCCCGTCACCCACTGTGTGGCCCGCCATCTGGTCGACGATAGCCGCCTGCTGGGCGCATTGACCACGCGCTCGCGCGATTTTCATTAGGGCCTGTTGCCGTTTCGTACGAGCGCCGCGTTGGCGTCCTCAAATCGTCTCAGGCAAGGCGCGAGTCGCCGGCCGTGGCGTGCCACGATCAAGACTTGCAACGCCGTCTGAGGCCCCTAGTAAGTATTCTTGGGAGGCCCAACCCTTCGGGACAAGGGCCCAAAAGAATAACGATATTCGGCAATATAGCGTTACAGCGCGCTTGAGTAGAATGACTACTCGGCACTTGCTGCGCCTCGTCTTGCCAAAAAACTGCCCTTGGCGCGGTCTCGTACGAAACGGCAACAGGCCCTAGTGCCGAGAGCAACTACCGCTTCAATAATTAGGCCAGATGCCCGGCGTGACCACTTCCAGCAGATGCCCATCCGGATCGCGGAAGTAGAGACTCTCTGCGCCTTTCGGCCAGCGCGTTCGGCCTTCGATGACGACATCGTGCGCCGCAAGATGGGCTTCCCAGGCTTGAAGCTGATCGGCATCGATCGCCAGCGCAATATGCTGACGACCGCTGCCATCATGCGGCGGAATCGTGCCCATGTCGTTGGGTAGGTCAACGGTCTCCAGCGTCTCGCCCTCGGCAAAGATCAGGAGCATATTCCAGCCCACCGGATAGGCGGTGAAGCGATGATCGGCCGTATGCGGCTTCAATCCCATCACGTGTTCGAAAAACTCACGCGCGGCGGCCATGTCCCGCGTGTAGAGAATCGTTTCCAGTACGCCGTTGAGTGTCGGCATAATCAATAGATCTGTAGCGGCGCCGGCCCCGTCGGCGGCGAGAAAAGTGCGTCGAGTTCTGCCCGGTCCGATTCGGATAATTCGATATCGCCGGCCACCGCGTTTTCAGCCACGCGATCGGCATTCGCAGACTTTGGAATCGGAATCACGCCCTCCTGCGACAACAACCACGCGAGGGCGGCCTGGCCGGCGCTCATGCCCCGTTCGGCAGCGAATGCAGCGAGCCCCGGGTGCGAAATCAACGCCCCGCCGTCGAACGGCGAATAGGCCATCGTGGTAACGCGCTTTTCCTGAAGCCAGGGCAACAGATCCCATTCGATGTCACGCTGGTTGAGGTTGAACAGCAGCTGATTGGTCTGAATGGCCTCGCCGCCCGGTGTATCGACGAACTCGCGGGTGGCCTCCAGATCGAGATTGCTGATCCCATAATGGCGTATCTTGCCGTCGGTCTTGAGCTGTTCGAACGCAGCAATCGTATCGCTATACGGCGCGCTGCCCTGCCAGTGCAGAAGATACAGATCCAGACATTCGGTGCCCAGACGCTCAAGACTGGCCTCGCAGGCGGCGATGGCTTTTTTCTTCGATGCGTTGCTCGGCAGTACCTTGCTCACCAGAAACACGTCTTCGCGACGACCGTCGATCGCCTCGCCGACCAGCGTTTCGGAGCGCCCACCGCCGTACATCTCGGCCGTATCGATCAACGTCATGCCGCAGTCGATACCGGCCTGCAGGGCCGTGATTTCTTCGGCACGGGTTGCCGGATCGTCGCCGAGATACCAGGTCCCTTGGCCGAGTGCGGGCACCGATTCCCCGCAGGGCAGCGTTACTGTCTTCATGCGCGATTAGGCTGCTGGATCGTCACGGGCGATTGTCGGCGTGTGCCGTCGATGCTGCAAACATGCGATTCAACGAACGATCGCGTATGGCCGCTTATAGCCGCTCGATGATCGTGACGTTAGCCATGCCCCCACCCTCGCACATCGTCTGCAGCCCGTAACGGCCCCCGCGCTGACGCAGCGCGTGTACCAGTGTCGCCATGAGTTTGGTGCCGGAGGCACCCAGGGGATGGCCCAGCGCGATTGCACCGCCGTTGACGTTCATTCGCGCCGGGTCGGCGCCGGTAGTGGCAAGCCAGGCCAGCGGAACCGGCGCGAACGCTTCATTGACTTCGAACAGGTCGATATCGTCGATCGACAGGCCGGTTTTCTTGAGTGCCTGCCGGGTCGCCGGCAACGGCGCTTCGAGCATGATCACCGGGTCGTGGCCAATCACACTCATGTGATGGATCCGCGCGAGGGGCTCGACGCCGAGTGTCTTGAGCCCTTTTTCATTGACGATCATCACGCCGCTGGCGCCATCGCATATCTGGCTCGCGTTCGCGGCGGTGATCCGCCCGTCCTCGGCGAGCAATTTGACGCTGCCGATCGATTCCAGCGTGGCATCTGCGCGAATGCCCTCGTCCACGGTATGGGCGCCGTGGCTGTTGCCGTCGATGTCTCGTGACTCGACGGCGAGAATCTCGTTTTTAAACGCGCCCGCATCGGTGGCACGCTGTGCCCGTTGATGACTTTCCAGCGCAAAGGCATCAAGCGCTGCACGCTCCAGGTCATATTTCTGCGCGATCATCTCGGCGCCCATGAACTGGCTGAACATGGCGACATCCGGATAGCGCGCGCGGATATCCGGGCTCATATACGTGCCGAGCTCCGCTTTCTTGGCGAGCGTGACCGGGCTGCCCATGGGCACACGCGTCATGCTTTCCACGCCGCCGGCAATCACCATGTCCATCGTGCCGGACATCACCGCCTGGGCGGCGAAGTGAAGACTCTGCTGCGACGACCCACATTGGCGATCAACGCTGGTGCCCGGCACCGATTCGGGGAGGCTGGAAGCCAGCACCACGTTGCGCGCCACGTTACCGGCCTGTTCTCCGACCTGACCGACGCAGCCGAAAATCACGTCCTCCACGGTCTGCGGGTCGGCGCCCGTGCGCTCGATCAGGCCATCGACGAGTGCTGCCCCGAGATCGACCGGGTGCCAGCCCGAAAGCAATCCGTTGCGGCGGCCACCCGCAGTACGCAGCGCAGAGACAATATAAGCTTCGGACATAAGACACTCCAGTGATATTGATGACGGCAGACCGCTCTTTTGCCAGCGACCGCTGACAATGTAAAGCTGGCGCTTTTCGTCGTTCCATTACCACCCATGCCGCCATCGAGCAGTCACACAGCCATCTTCGCTGTCGTCAGACGCATTCCTGCGGGGCGTGTGGCGACCTACGGGCAGATCGCAGCGCTCGCAGGGTACGTCGGTCATGCGCGGCTGGCCGGCTATGCCATGCATCGCTGCCCACCGGGCTTGCCCTGGCACCGGGTAATCAATGCGAAAGGCGAAATCTCGCTGCCGGCCGACAGCACGGCGGCCATGATACAACGCCGAAAACTCCAGGCCGAGGGCGTGGTCTTTATCGGCAGACGTATCAATCTCGAGCGTTATCGCTGGAATACCGACGGATACGGCTCAGGGAATAGCTGTTGAAACCCATATAGATCGTAGTAACCGAGGAGAACTCATGCAGATCAAGGACAAATGTTTTCTGATCACCGGCGGCGGCTCCGGCCTGGGTGCGGCCAGCGCCGCACTGCTCGTCGAACACGGCGCGAAAGTGGTATTGGCCGACGTCAACGACAAGGCCGGCCGGGCCACCGCCGAACAACTCGGGGATGCCGCGACTTTCGTGCCCTGCGACGTCACCCGGGAGCAGGACGGCAAGGCTGCTGTTGCGGCTGCCCGTCAGCACGCAGGCGGCCTGCACGGATTGCTCAACTGTGCCGGCATCGGTATTCCCGGCAAGGTACTGGGCCGAGACGGGCCTCACGATCTGGATCGTTTTGCCAAGGTCGTCCAGGTCAATCTCATCGGCAGCTTCAACATGATCCGTCTGGCCAGCGAGACGATGAGCGCCGGTGATGCAGACGCGGCCGGCGAACGCGGCGTGATCATCAATACCGCATCCGTCGCGGCCTTTGAAGGCCAGATCGGACAAGCCTCCTACTCGGCCTCCAAGGGCGGAATCGTGGGCATGACCCTGCCGATCGCCCGCGAACTTGCTCGCCACGGCATTCGGGTCATGACCATCGCGCCCGGCATCTTCGATACCCCCATGATGGCCGAACTGCCCGAAGACGTGCGCGAATCACTCGGCAAAATGGTGCCGTTCCCGCCGCGTCTGGGCCAGCCCGCCGAATACGCACGCCTGGCGCGCGACATTATCGAGAACACCATGCTCAACGGCACCACGATCCGCCTCGATGGCGCGATTCGTATGCAGCCGAAATAGACGACCGTTCCACACGGCGACAACGCGCCCGAGTCGGTGGCATCAGAAAACGGTTACGCTGCCCGTCAGCTGTTGATGCAATGACTGATCGATGCCACCGGCCGGGAGCAATACCTATGCTGAACAAGAATCTGCTCTGCGTTGCGTGCGTCCTGCCCGCGCTGCTGAGCGCCTGTGGCAACGAGGCCAGACTCGACCTCGCCGCCGGTACCGGGCCGGATCCCGTGCTGCCTGCCCCCGACGCGTCACTCATTCCCGCTGTCAATATCGCCCCAGCCCGACCGTGGGCCGAAGGACAGATGCCGACACCAGGCCCCGGTCTGAGTGTCAATGCCTTCGCCAGTGGACTCGAACATCCGCGCTGGTTATATGTGCTGCCCAACGGCGATGTACTGGTGGCAGAGAGCAACGGCCCGGAACGACCCGAGAACGCCACCGGCATTCGCGGCTGGGTCATGAAGAAGGTGATGGCGCGCGCCGGCGCCGGTGCGCCGAGTGCGGATCGCATCACCCTGCTACGAGATAGTAACCACGACGGTATCGTCGATGAACGCCATATCTTCGTTCAGGGGCTGCACTCCCCGTTCGGCATGGCCCTGGTCGATGGCACATTCTATGCGGCCAATACCGATGGTGTCGTTACCTACAACTATCCGCCAGGTGCCGTCTCGATCGACGGCCCGGGCAGATCGTTGACCGATCTTCCGGCCGGACCGATCAACCACCACTGGACCAAGAACATCCTCGCGAGCCCGAACGGCGAAACGTTGTACGCCACGGTCGGCTCCAACAGCAATGTGGCAGAAAACGGACTGGCCGCGGAACACAAGCGCGCGGCGATATGGGCAATCGATCGCCGGAGCGGTCAGCATCGGATTTATGCCACCGGCTTGCGCAACCCCAACGGCATGGCTTTGATCCCACAGCCCGATGGCAGCCAGCAGTTATGGACCGTGATAAACGAACGCGACGAGATCGGCGGCGATCTGGTGCCCGACTACATGACGTTTGTCACCGATGGCGGTTTCTACGGCTGGCCTTATAGTTATTACGGCCAACATGTGGATGACCGCGTACAGCCTCAGAAGCCGGAATTGGTCGCAACCGCGATCAAACCAGACTATGCGCTCGGCCCCCATACGGCATCGCTGGGGCTGGCCTACAGTGACCACAATGCCTTGGGGGCTGACTACGCAACGGGCGTGTTCGTGGGCCAGCATGGCTCGTGGAACCGCAAACCACATAGCGGATACCGAGTCGTATTCATCCGCTTCGATGACGGCCAGCCCCAAGGTCTTCCAACCATCGTTCTCGACGACTTTCTGGACCAGGATGGCAACGCACGTGGACGACCGGTCGGCGTGGCGCTCGCTCGTGATGGTGCGTTGCTGGTCGCCGATGATGTCGGCAATACAATCTGGCGCGTGACCCGCACCGGGCCCTGATGCACACTCCCCCGGCGCAACGCCGTAACATATGCTTTGTCGACGACGAGCGTTGCTACAATCGTAGCGCTGCAGCATTTGGCGAAACGATGGGTTGACATAGATCGGCAGTGCCCCCGCCAACAGGCATGCTGCAGCGCAACAACAAAACTTCATTTCTTTCGTGCCTACCTCAGGCGAAATAACGCTTGAGCGCCAATGTTTCGCTGTGCGATACTTGGTTCCGCCGGCGCCAGAGCAGACTACGTGTTATCCAGCCAGCTGCGATCTTCTTGCGTAATGACGTTTCAATGAGTGTGGTTTTTGGCCCGGAATTACAGGGCTTGGCTGCAACAGAGCGAAACTCAGTTTTCACTGAATAACATTCGGGGAATGCCTTGTGCGAAGGCCTCGAAGAGCGTCTTCTCGTTTTGTATTCCGTATACAAGCGCGATCAGCACGGCTGCGGAACGGCTTTTTTAGTTAATTTTTTACAATTAAAGAACGGTTTTAACGCCCTACT
>Ga0207897_100403_pt1 | contig 14703 bp, 15 predicted proteins | sample LinPmetageLP42_FD_184054 | JGI IMG/M metagenome (GOLD analysis project Ga0207897, IMG submission 184054) | Marine viral communities from the Pacific Ocean - LP-42 (SPAdes) | ecosystem: Environmental > Aquatic > Marine > Oceanic | place: Pacific Ocean | collected 2010-08-27
ATACTCTTTTCATAATGATATATTTTGATTAAACAATATTTGAGCAGTACCCAAACGGAAGATAAAATCTCAGCTCAAAAGGAAACGGATTAAATAAGCGTAGGATGTTGCGTTGGCTTTATGCCGTAGTCTTTTGATGGGTGTATTTTACGAGTTTACTTTTGCGCTAACTATTGATTGATAACCCCCTCTTTGTAAATACATTTTTTAAAAACTATCATAAAAAAGAAAAAGGGCCAGCACAAATGCCGACCCTTCCTCAAACAACAAAAGCTAATCGTTGAGTTCCTGAATTTGCTTTTCAAGAACTGTGATACGCTCTTTCAAACGTTCCTCACGTTTGCCTCTCTTTTCGGCATATTCGTTTTCAATGCCGGCAATCTTGGATTTGTAATATCCTTGCATTGCGTTGTAAAATGAAATGTTCGTCAGATTATTGACGTGATTGCTTTCGCCAAAATGCACTTGCTTTGTGAGCATATAGCGTATCAACTTGTGAAAGATTTCCTTTTTGAACTTCTTCTTGAAATTCTCGACCATTCCAACTTTGGTCATCTTTGAAGTGTCTCCCAAGAACTTTGAGAAATACTTTTGTTGGCTCATATAGTCCACATTATTCTCAAATAGCGATATCGAGAATGCCACCATTTCATCCATTGAAAGTGTCTTCTTTGTATCGATGTATTTCGTCTCGCGAATCATCTCAACCACTTCTTCAAATTGCTTGTTGTTCTCTATTTGCTTCTTCCGGATTTCCCTTTCGTTGATTTTTACGATTTGTTCTTCAGGCGTACAATCTGCCATTTTCCTGTCGGCCAATTGTGCGGAATAATCCGTAGAATCGTTCTTTAATTTTTCAACAATCTTTACAAAAATTTCCTTGTGCTGGAATGAATCGGGATGAAACACAATACCGTTTTTAAATGCATCTTCTTTTGCTGAATTGAATTTTTCCAATGCTTCTTTATAATTCTGCATTGCTTCATCCAATTCTGCCTTTAACTCATCTTCAGAATAATCGTAATGTTGATATTCTTTCTTGATGGCTTCTATTGTAGGTACAATTGGATTCTCTATAATTTCAACATCGTCCAGTAGATAGACCGTCAATCCGTTCTTTTCTAATTGCGATATAATGAGCTGATTGTTTTCGTCATCTGCCCAATATTGTCTTATTTCAGGAACCAATAGGATATTCTCTTTCTTGGATTTCTCAATCAGGTTCAAGAGCGATTTACTTTTCTTAGTTTCGAAACAGGCTGCTTTTGTACAAACCATTTTACCATCGCCAAACAGATTGCCTTGATTTGCAGCATTGAAAGGACATTCAACACAAGACCCAGCTTTCGGAACCAATTTTTTGTCATTTACATCAAAAGATGCTTTTTCTAAATCGTAGGTCTGGTCCTTAATCATCTTGTTTATCTGGTGCGCATTAAAATCCTCGCCCATTGTTTCCAGCATCATCTGCTGTTCCTCTGGTTCAAAGAGCGCTACACCTACACCTAAAGAAATGGTCATTTCGCCATTGCGGACAAAGTGCTTAAAACCGTCAATCAAGCCAGCCAATTTTAGTCGCTGTCTGATGAAGTTATCCGTTCTACCCAATCGCTTCGCAATTTCGGTAGGTGCATATTTCTCGCTTAGGTAAGCAATCGCCTGAGCTTCTTCGGTCGGTTCAACATCCTGCCTTTGCAAATTTTCGATGATTTGAATTTCAAGAACATCGTTGTCCTTATATTCCCTGACAATACACGGAATAGTTTTCTTGTCGGCCAGCTTACTTGCTCGATACCTACGTTCGCCCATCACGATGATAAATCCGTTTCCAGATTTTCGAACTGTAATAGGCTGTAGAACACCGTGCTTTTTGACGCTTTCGGAAAGCTGTTGCAGATGTGCTTCATTAAAAGTTTTTCTGGGCTGCATCGGGTCGGGAATGACCTTTGCAATTGATAGGTTCTCAATCTGAAGTCCAATCGCTTTTTGTGTCAATTTTTCTTTGACTTCTTTCTTGGCGGCCGTAATTTTTTTACCGCTCTTTCTTGTGGTACTCGCTTTTGTTGTCATAATACTCAAATTTTTGATTAAACAATATTTGAGCAGAAACCAAACGGAAGATAAAATCTTGGCTCAAAAGGAAACGGAATAAATTAGCGTAGGAAGAAGCGATGGCTTTATGCCGTAGTCTTTTGATGGAAGTATTTTACGAGTTTAAATTGCGGTTATATTGTATGATAATAAACTCCTCTTTTAGATAATTCTATTATCAATTTCCAAATAGTACTTCAGTATTTAGAAATAGATTATAAATTAGGGATTCTGTTGCAGACAATATCCCTTGATTTTTTTGAAAAAATATTAGATTGAGTGATTATAAAAACCTATTAGCTATGCTTCCCAAATAACACTTATAAGTGTTTTGTATTTTTTCGTAGGTAAGCAATATTCATTAAACTCAATATCTTCTTCCCAGTCATTTAATTTAAACCAGGTCGACTTTTCAATAGATTGAGTTTTCTCAGCTCCTTCATAGATAAACTCATAATTTGAATTTATATACTCTTTTGCAACTGAAAACTCTGGTGGCTGAATTTTAGTAATATCGTTTGTATAACATTTAAAATCTTCCGTTTTGCGCCAATAGCGTACAACACCGTCGGCCATAAAAACAACGAAAAAAGGTGCAATTTCCAAACTTAACATTCTAAATATTACAGAAGTTAAGCTGGTATTGAAACGCTCACTTAACTCTTTAATCAAATCTGGACCAAATGGCTTTCTTGCAATGAAGTCTCTAAAAACTTGTTCGGGCATTAAAAGCTCGCCTGCAAAATCGTTCGCTTCAATTTCTTGAATACCTCTTTTGTGAACTTCTTCTAATCTATTCCAGCTTAGAGTTTTCTCATCGTCCAAATGAAATTCCAATTTATCGTGAAGAAAGAAGTGTCCTAATTCGTGCGCAGCAACAAACCTTTTGCGCTGAAGGGTAGAAATATTTGTATCTACCTTAATGATTGTTTTTGACTTACCTCTAATGATGACACCGTCTGAACCATTTAATTCTTCTTCTATGTAGATAACATCAAAACCAGCCAATAAATCTTTCATAGAAAGTTCTGTGACTTCATCAAATCCGATTTGTTGTAATATTTCTTTGGCCTTGTTACTGCCCTTCTGATTCTTCCTCAAGCATTTCTAAAATTTCAATCAGGTTTTGGTCTTTAATAATGTCTTTAATTTGTTCTTCAGACATTTTTTCCAATCTACTGAATTGTGTTTGTAATTGATTTGTTTGAATTAAATTGTTCATATACGCAATAGGCTTATCTAGCCCTTTGGTTAAAGCATCTTTAAAATAATTTGATGCTTTGTCAAGCATACTATCATTCTTCAATACAATACTCTTTGACTTTAATCTAAATTTCAATTGCTTGATAAATTTATCTTGTAATAAAGATTGTTCATCTAAATCGACACCTTCCATCTCAAGCTGCTTCCTAACCAAATTATCAGGAATCGCTTTGTCAAAATTATCAAGACTTTCCTTTACTGTTTTTTTAAGCTTGTCCACTTCTCGTTGAATTTGATTTTTTTTCTTCTTAATCTTCTAGATATTGTATAAATCACATCGATTGGTTTATCGAGTAAATCCGCTATGTCTTTTGGTTTGTCAATTCCATTTGCCAAGCATTCGAACACTTCTACTTCCTCTTTGTCCGCCCCTTGGTCTTCCAACTGTTTTATCCATTGCTGCAATCTCACTTCATCATCAATCTTTTCATAATTAAAGTCTTCAGTAGGTTCTTCATCGGAATAATTTGGAATATTGATTATGTATTCTGATTGAGGGTTTTCATCAGAATCATCGCCTTTTCTTTTTAACTGTTTAAAAAAACTATCTAAATCACTATGTAAAGCCCAAAATATAAATTTCTCAAAAGAGCAATTATCTGGTTTCCATTTGCGTGTACCATCACAGGCTTTAGTTAATGTTTGATGACAAAAATCTTGAAACTGAAAGCCTTTTTTGTTTCTGTCACTCTTGTCATAAAAGCGATCACGAGTATAAAGTTCCATCCTGTTTAAGAGGCTCTTTATATCGATTGCGTTAAGCTGTTCTATTATTTCTGAAGTTGTAGCTACCCTCATTCATTAAGTATATGCTTCAATGTCGTAAAAATTTACCAAATGACGGTAAAAAAAATAAATTTAAAAGCATATGAAAGTGTAGCACCTATAAAACAATACAAATGGCAACAAATGGAAAAAGTGGTGATAATCGCAGACACGGTGCAATAAAAAGCAGAACACAAGTTAAAAACACTAAAACTGGGCTTTACGTTAAAAGAGATTCCGATTCAGGAAGATTTATGGATGTAAAGACCAGCGGTAGAAAATTTAAAGGTGTTACTGATAAAAGCAAGTAACACTTCAGCGAAACCCAAATGCTGTGAAATTGGGCTAATTTAAATTTTGACTATGAATTATTCATTTCAAAATGACAAGTTGAGTCTTTGCAAAATGGACACTTGTCTACATTTAAACGGGGATAACGCTAAAGTTATTTCTACCATTCTTACTGTGGTAACATTTGTGGCAGCTGTATCGGCTGTCGCAAAAGCTATCAAGTAATCAACTAGGCTGGATCTTAAGAATCAGCCTAGTTAATAAATTTAACTGTATGGAAAAAGAAAGATTAGAATATACTGTAAATCGCCTAGACCATTATTACGATAGCGTAAATAATAAAACAGCGGTATATATCGCCATCAATACATTTATAACAGGTGGTACTATCACGCTCATAACTCAAATACAAGAATTACTCAATCAAGAAAACTATTTATTGTTTTTTTTGGCGGCAATCATAACCCTCGGTGTGGGTAGTCTCATCCTATTGGCATTAGCTAGTATGCCATATTTTTCGGCAAAATCAGAGATAGAATCCTTGTATTATTTTGCTAGTATAGGACAGAAAGAGCCCGATGAATTTTTTGACCTTTCAAAAAACCAAACTAAAAAAGGCAATTTAAAAGATTTAAGAAATCAGGTTTATATCCTTTCAAAAGGGTTAAAATCAAAATTCAGAAAACTTAAATGGGCTTGTGTTCTATTAATCATACAATTTATGCTTTTAGCACCCTCAACCTACATATTAATTAAAATTACCTCATAAAATGAACTTATTTGAAGACTACAAAAATGTAATTAAAAAAGCGGTCGAGAACGACCCTACAAAATCAAACAAAATTTACGGGCTTAGTGAACCTATGTTGGAAAGCAACCGCGAGTATCTTAAATTACTAAGAAATGAACTTCCTGGACGTGAACTTTCCCGCGAAATGAAACTATTTGCTAAAGGAATGGGCGTTAAAGAAACTTTCGACTACCAACCATTGGGAAGTCATCCTGACTTTACTTATCTAAAAGCTACAGACTTGGTTGAAGAGCATTGGATAATATCCGGCTTTATAGATGTAAAGAAAAGCACCAAGCTCTTTAATAACTTTACAAAAGGTACCGTCCGATTGATAACGGAAAGTATCATTCGAGCTTCAATTTTTGCAGTTAATCTTTGTGGCGGCTATGTTCATCGTATTCAAGGTGATGGCTTAATGGTATATTTTGGCGGAAAGAATATTGAAAAATTGAAGGCAGTAGAAGATGCGCTAAAATCTTTTTCAATGATATCTTACTTTGTAAAAAACGACCTCAAAGACTTTTTTGAAGATAATGGCATACAAGATATCCACACAAGGGCCGGACTGGATTTAGGTCATTCAAAACAGGTAGATTGGTTCTATTCTGGTATTGGCGAATCTGGGGAAGTTACTACGTGTAGCTTGCATACTAGCCTTGCACCAAAAATGCAGAGTAATGCCAAAAACAGCGGAATTGTGGTAGGGCACAATGTAACAACCCAACTCAGGAAAGACAAGTATTTTGAGCAACGAAGTAAAGAAATACACGATTATGAGGATGGACGGAAATATTATCAATACAATTTCGATTGGGAACGCTACTTGGTAGATAACAACTTGGCTGTTCAAAACGATATGGGCGTTCTAGTATTAACAATAAATACCTTGCCTGACCCAAACAGGAACAGTAGAGACTTATACCCCATTGCATCCAAAAGCAAGCCTTATTTTAACTATGACTAAGACAAATCTCAATTGTGATATTGATAGCTTTTTGGGCAAGTATTATTCTTTTAAGGATGTGCATAGCCCTAAACCTGGTTATTTGGCTCTTGAAGGGAAAATTAGCGTACTCGATAAGAAAGGCAAACTTTGGGGGCAATTTGAAATTCTCATTTTAATTAATAAAGTTGAATACCCATACACTATTCCTATCGTAATAGAAAAAACTCAAATAATTGATAGAGATTGGGATTATCATATCTCAAAAGAAGGCGTTTGCTGTTTGGATATTCCACATAAACTTTTAAAGAGCAAAAAGCGAGGAATTACATTTGAAGAGTTTTACAGGAATGTCATATATCCCTTTTTTGCCAATTACCATTACAAGGAATCAACGGGTGAGTATGCAAATGGGGAATACAAACATCATTTTGAAGGAATCGCTCAATTTTATCAAGAGGAATTCGACCTCGAAAATTTTGAAGATATAATTGCACTTTTGGAAACTTCGATAGGTGGTATTAAGCATCAACCCAATATTGAATGTCCGTTATGTGGAAAACCTAAATACAAAAAATGTTGCCGTAAAAAAGTTTATAGCTTAAAAGGATATGGTATGCAGCAATTAAAAATAGATTTGGTTCTATTTAGGCAACAACTACTTAAAAGAAAGAAAGTATTAGGTTAACTGTCAGCTCAAAATAAAATACATACACAAATGATATCAATAATTATCAAAGCTAATTAGTCAATGAAAAAGCCCTAAATGTTGTACCTATGTTGTACCCAAGACATAAAAAAAGCCCTCACATTTCTGTGAAGGCTTGATTTCTCTAGTAGCGGGAACTGGACTCGAACCAGTGACCTTCGGGTTATGAGCTTAGTCTTCACTGTGAGCAATTTAATATAAAACACCTTATAATCAATTGATTACAAATTTATAATATTATTTAATAGCGTTTATATTCATTTGAATTCAAATTATTCTGTACTTATTCTGTACTAGTTTTTACTATCTTTGTATTTGTAAATAAATAAGCTATGGCTAATATCAAAATTGTTCTTCGTAAAAATATGATTAAAAAGGATGGTACAATTCCTTTGGCCATAAGAATAAGTGCAAACTATAAAACTAATTATAAGTGGCTTGGTCAATATATACTGGAAAAAGATTGGGATAAAGTTGCTGGCAAAGCAAAGAGAAGTCATCCTAATTACAAAAGACTAAATAACTTTTTGTTGAAAAAACAAACAGAGGCCAACGATATTTATTTAGATAATAGTGACGAAAATATTACTCCAAAACAAGTCAAACAAAAACTGAAAGGCCCTGGTGGCTCGAAGTCATTTTTTGCAGTTGCTGCTGAACGTGTGAAAACAAAGTACGACCGTAAAATTTTTTCTGTAGCCAAGTCAGAGTTATCTATTCTGTACAATATTGAAGAGTTTTTAAACTTGAAAACTTCACTACCAAAAAAGCAAGTAATTGACGCTATTGTTCAAAGAAGGAAAAATAGGATTAGTAAGGCTAGAAAATCCGAATATTCTTTTAGTGATGGCATCTTACATTTCCAAAAAAACACAAAATTGAAATTCCGGGACATTGACCAGGCATTTTTAGAACGATATAAAACCTTTTGTTCGGCTTATCTGAATCAGAAAACTAGAACTATTACAAACCAATTAATATTTATAAGAACACTTTTTAATATTGCAATTACAGATGGCGTCGTTGCTGCCAAATATTATCCGTTTGCGGGGGAAAAAGAGAAAATCAGAATTGGAACGAGCAACAAATTGGGCCTAACTTCTGAAGAGGTCGAGCGGATAGAAGCATTACAATTAGAACCCTATTCATCAATTTGGCATACCCACAATGTTTGGTTAATTTCCTTTTATTTTGCAGGCATACGTATTTCAGATGTTGTGAAATTGAAGTGGTCCGATTTTAAGGATAACAGATTATACTATGTGATGAATAAAAATGAAAAGCCTTTAAGTCTCAAAGTACCAGAAAAAGGAATAACGATTTTAAATTATTATAAAAAACATAAAATTGAAAATCGCGGTTATGTATTTCCTTTTTTGAAAAACGTTCGACCAAATGATGACGAAGATTTTTTTACTAAAACCCGAAACGCCACTAAACTTTTCAATAAATACTTGAACAGAATCGCTTCTCAATGTAATATTGATAAAAGTTTATCAAATCATATTGCGCGTCACACCTTCGGAAATATTGCTGGCGATAAAATTCATCCTTTAATGCTACAAAAACTTTATAGACATAGTGATTTGAAAACTACTTTGAATTACCAAGCGAATTTTATTCATAAAGATGCGGATGATGCCTTGGATCAGGTTATTAATTTTTGATTAAAACATTTAACTAACATTTTATATAATTCAGGGTGTTTCTTTTTGAATAAATCTGGACGCTCAAAAAAGTATTCTGAAGCTACTGCAAAAAATTCAGCTTGGTTTGTACCACCATATTTCCGGATATCAGAATGGTTATCATTTATCGCTTCCATTTCTATATGGATTAAATTTAACCAAGGTATTGCATATTGATGTTCTAATAGTCGCTCTGGCACACCATCTGTTCTATCATCTAGCTTATCTATAAGATGTACAAATTCGTGAATACCCGTATTACTTTTATCACTAGTATTATTAAAACCGTGATATAAGGCTTTTTTGGATAAAATCATTTGTTTCTCAAAACGACCATTCCCGACTAATCCGCCGATATTTCGTGAGTTATCTTTACTGCTAAATCCCATATCCTCATTAAAATTATCTGGATATAAGAGGATGCCACTTAAATTGGTGTAGTGCCATTCTTTAAAGCCAAAAACAGGGATTACTGCACTTGCTGCAATCAAAATTTTGTCTAATTCTTCTAATTCAAACTGCACACCATCTATATAAACTTCACTTATAAATTGCATCATTCGTTGCTGAAAAACAAGTTGCCTGTCTTCTGAAAGATTTCGATAATAGAGAACATTTTCCATTAGCAATTTGTGCCAGTGCTCTGGAAAAGGCTTTACGCTTTGTCTTTTTGCTTTTCGATAAAAATGAATAGCAAACAGAAGCATCACCACAAAAATTAAAATATAGACCATATTATAACGAAAGTATTAATCTACAGTTTCAGCCTTGAACCCTACTCTTTGTAATGTAGCCTTTACATCTTCTTCGGTAGCACCATCGCTTTCAATAGTTAGAATTTTATCAGGATTAGCGGTATCCACTTCCCAACTTTCTACACCCTCTTGTTTGTTTAAAAAGGGTGTTACTTTTGATATACACCCACCACAATTAATATTTGTTTTAAATTTTAAAGTTTTCATAGTATTTGAATTTATAATTAATATTAAAGTTTTATTTGTTTAAGTCTTAAACTATTTGCAACTACAGATACGCTGCTGAATGCCATTGCCATTCCTGCAATCATTGGGTCTAATAAAAAACCATTTATAGGATACAAAACGCCTGCTGCAATTGGAATACCAATGAGATTATAAATGAATGCCCAAAATAGATTCTGACGTATCCCCAACACGGTTCTTTTTGATAGTTCTAACGCTTTTGGAATGGATTGCAAATCTGACGTTATTAATGTCATTTTTGCTACATCCATCGCTATATCCGAACCTCTACCCATTGCAATACTCACATTGGCTTGTGCCAAAGCGTGGGAATCGTTTATACCATCGCCAACCATAGCTACTATCTTTCCATCAGCTTGCAGTTTCTCAACAAAAGCTGCTTTCTCTGAAGGCATCACTTCGCCTTGATAATTTGTTATTCCCACCTCTTTTGCTACAGCAGCTGCAGTTTTATTATTATCGCCTGTAAGCATATAGACCTCGATGCCTCTATCTTGAAGAGTTTCTATAGCCTTTTTTGAAGTTTCCTTAATCTTGTCTGCAATGGCGAGTATCGCCAGCACTTCTTTTTCGTTACCAAAGAATATAACCGTTTTAGCCTGCTCTTCGAGACTTTCTGCCGTTTGCATTAGGGAAGCGTCGATTTGAATATTTTTCTCAACCATTAATTTATGGTTACCTACATAGTATTTTGAACCGTTTCTATTTTCAGCTTGAACACCTTTACCTGTAATACTTTCAAAAGAAACAATTTCAGCTTGTTCAATATTTTCATCTTTTAAGTGGTTGACTACTGCTTCTGCCAGAGGGTGTTCTGATTGTGACTCGATAGCCAAAAGAATTTCCTTGTATTCATCGCCATTTTCAAGTTTATCCTTCCAAAGGATATCAGTTACTAATGGTTTTCCTTCTGTAATTGTTCCCGTTTTATCAAGAATGACAGCATTCACTTTATGACCGAGCTCCAAACTTTCGGCATCTTTTATGAGAATATTGTTTTCTGCACCTTTACCGATACCTACCATTATGGCGGTAGGTGTTGCCAATCCCAATGCACAAGGACAAGCGATGACCAATACAGCTACGGAAGTTAATAGGGCTTGCGAAAATGCATTATCGCCTCCTACAGACATCCAAACTATGAAAGTAATGATAGATATGCCCAGAACAACAGGAACAAAAACACCTGCAATCTTATCGACCAGTTTTTGTACAGGTGCTTTACTACCTTGCGCTTCTTGAACCATTTTAATGATTTGGGACAACAAGGTTTCTCCACCTACTTTTTCAGCAGTAAATTGAAAACTCCCTTTTTGGTTTACCGTACCTGCAAATACTTTTCCATCCTTTGTTTTTTCAACAGGAACAGGTTCTCCCGTAATCATACTTTCATCTACAAATGAGCTTCCCTTGGAAACTACGCCATCTACGGGAATCTTTTCTCCTGGACGTACTAAAATAGTTTGACCTACTTGCACGGATGAAATAGGAATTTCTTTTTCTTCTCCGTTCTCAATAATTTTGAGAGTTTTGGGTTGCAATCCCATAAGCTTTTTAATGGCCGAAGAGGTGTTTGATTTTGCCTTTTCTTCCAATAGTTTTCCCAAGGAAATAAAGGTTATAATTACCGTAGCTGCCTCGTAATAAACGTGTGGCTCGATACCGCGACTTACCCAAAATTCAGGAAAGAATGTATTGAATACACTAAACAGGAAAGCGATTCCGGTACTCAAAGCTACCAAGGTATCCATATTTGCTTTGCCGTGTCTGGCTTGCTTGAAAGCATTGATGAAAAAGCTGCGCCCGAACCAAAAAAGAATTGGAAAGGTCAATGCCAAAGAAATCCACTTCCCTGGTTCCCATTGCATAAAAAACATTCCTAATACAAAAATGGGAAGGGTAAGTATGGCCGACCAGATAGTACGGTTTTTTATGTCTTGATAATTTTTTTGCTGTAGTTCTTGTTGTACTTCTGAAGGATTCTCCGCATCAATGATAATGTCATAACCAACTTCGCGAAGTGCATTTTGAAGTTGATTAGGACTCAACTCTTTGTCGTATTCTACAAGAACAGAACTGTTCGCAAAGTTTACGCTTGCATCAAATACGCCATCTGTGTGTTTTAAAACGGATTCAACGCTTGCTGCGCAAGATGCGCAGGTCATACCTGTAACTGGGAATGATTCTTTTATTCCCTGTTTATGGTTCTTTTCTTTGGTTTCAAATATGTTGATAGTTTCCATAATCGCATTCTTATTTGTACAGTACAAATTTCAGGATTAAAGGACTTTAATGTGTTACGTTATATGCTGAATGATTTGTAGAATTTGCTGAATTCGTTTCATTTATTGCAAAAGCATTGCATCTAAATATAGATAAAGTACTTTAGGAATTTTAAGAACAGTACAAAGCAGATTAACACGATAACAATGATTACAATACTAATCCAAATTATTTTATCTTTTTTTGTGGTATTGTTATTTGATAATTTACTGACCTTCTTATTTCTTTTATTTCTCTGCTTTTGATACATCGCTTTTTGATTACTTCCACGTCATCCTCTGCAACCTAACGGCATTCAATATTGCCAATAAAGCCACACCAACATCCGCAAAAACTGCTTCCCACATCGTCGCCAAACCTCCTGCGCCCAAAACCAATACAACTGCTTTTACACCAAATGCCAAACCGATATTCTGCCAGACAATTTTTCGAGTGGAACGACCTATTTTTATGGCTCTTGCAATTTTACTTGGTTGGTCAGTTTGGATGATTACATCTGCCGTTTCGATGGCCACATCGCTGCCCAAGCCACCCATTGCAATACCAACATCACTTGCCGCCAATACTGGTGCATCATTGATACCATCGCCTATAAATGCCACTTTGTTATCGGTTTCGGCCATCAGTTTTTCGACTTCGGCTAATTTATCTTCGGGCAACAATCCACCTTTTGCCCAATCAACGCCCATTTCTTTTGCCACTTGTTGGGTTATGGAATCCTTGTCGCCGGAAAGCATTATGATTTTGGAAATTCCAGATTCTCTAATTTGTTTGATGGCTTCGTGGGCATCTTCTTTCAATTCGTCTGCAATGATAACATAGCCAGCGAATTTACCATCAATGGAAACCATTACGATGGATTCAACAATGTTGTCGGTTTCAGATGGAACTTCGATATTATTTGAAGTCATCAATGGTTTATTCCCAACTAAAACAGTTTTGCCATTGACCATTCCCTTTAATCCTTTTCCTGCGACTTCGGTTACTTCTGTTGCCTGAAAATCTTCGCCATCGGCTTTATATTCCATAATTGCCTTGGCAATGGGATGAGTGGATTGTTCTTCCATCGCCATTAGGTATTTCATCATTTCGGCTTCGCTCAATGACCCATTGTTTACAACGACATTTTTGATTTTAAAAACCCCTTTGGTCACGGTTCCGGTTTTGTCCATTACAACCGTAGTTACCTTTGTCATTTCGTCCAAAAAGGAAGCTCCCTTAAAGAGAATTCCATTTTTTGAAGCTGCTCCCAATCCACCGAAATAACCCAACGGAATAGAGATAACCAATGCACAAGGACAGGAAATAACCAAGAAAATCAAGGCTCTATACAACCAATCGCTAAAGACATAATCGTCCACAAAAAAGTAGGGTATAAACGTCAATCCAATCGCAAGAAAGACAACGATTGGTGTATAGATTCTTGCGAACTTTCTAATGAACAATTCGGTTTTTGATTTCCGTGCGGTGGCGTTTTGCACCATATCGAGAATACGTGCAATGGAACTATCCTTAAATTCTTTGGTCGTTTCAATTTCAATAACGCCATCCAGATTGATGCTTCCTGCAAATACTTTTTCTCCTTTTGCAATGGTGTCAGGTTTGCTTTCGCCCGTTAATGCTGCGGTATTGAACGAGCCTTTTTCGGACAATAAAATACCATCCAAAGGAATTTTTTCGCCCACACGGACTTGCACTTTTTCGCCAATAGCAACGATTTCGGGATTTACAGAAACATAATTGTTGTTCCTATAGACCAGGGCTTCATTAGGTCGTACATCCAGTAATGCCTTGATGCTTCTCTTGGCTCTTTTAACGGCGGCACTTTGGAACAATTCGCCTACCGCATAAAACAACATTACTGCCACACCTTCGGGATATTCGCCAATGGCGAATGCACCTATGGTTGCGATGGACATCAATAAAAACTCGGTAAAAAAATCGCCATTTTTGATGCTTTTCCAACCTTCCTTTATTACAGGAAAACCTACTGGAAGGTATGCGACTGCATACCAGACGATACGTATCCAATCTTTAAAAAATGCTACGTCAAAATAATCCACCGCAATACCAATAATCAGCATTACAAAGCTGAAAATTGCTGGCAAATAGGTTTTGAATTTCTCTATGTTTTCTGAACTGCTATGGTTGCGGCCATCATTGCGCTTGTGAGTATCTGATGAAGTTTTGTTCAAATCTCTTAAATTCAATTTCTTTTTTTTCATTAATTCGATTATAATTTCATTTAAATCTATGGTTATTCCAATCTCAACACCATTTGGGCAAACTGCACCTCTATGGTATCATCGATACCCTCTATTAAGGAATCCAAACCAGTATTTGAAACCAATAATTGTCCGGTTGCACTTATCAGGCAGGACATACTTACTCCTTCTTCTATATGGGTAAGGGTTGCTTTAAATTGTGATTTAAAAGATTTTCCTTGATAAGTAACATCTATCAACCAATTAAAGTTGATAGGGTCGTGCCGTTTTGATAAAAAATCCTGTGATGGAATAGTGCCCGTGAACCGAAGCATCAAAGGGGCTTCCTGCTGTTGTAAAATGGTATTGATTTCAGGAATATCTGTTGATAAAGTCTTAAGGTCGAGTACACCATTAACCACTTTGGAATCATAATCAAGATATAAGGCCAATTTATGGCTTTCTGCCTTGACGGCTTTATCATCAACCAAAGTCATCATCATAATATGACCTTCTTCAGTTGTATAAATTTTTTGGGCGTTTACTTTATAATAACTAACCAACAAGATTATTAAAATACAATGTTTAACATTCATAATATCCATCTTTAATTGTATAATTAAAAAAAGCAGCTTCTACTTTTGCTTTTAATGCTATTAATCATTTTGCTTT
>Ga0207897_100404_pt1 | contig 14607 bp, 11 predicted proteins | sample LinPmetageLP42_FD_184054 | JGI IMG/M metagenome (GOLD analysis project Ga0207897, IMG submission 184054) | Marine viral communities from the Pacific Ocean - LP-42 (SPAdes) | ecosystem: Environmental > Aquatic > Marine > Oceanic | place: Pacific Ocean | collected 2010-08-27
TTTATGGCATTTGTCTCATCGATTGATTCGTAAGATTCTTTCACACAATCTGTGCTTTGTACTCAACAAAAAACTTGGTAATCCGCCTCTTCAGTTTGATTTGCTTATTTCAAGTTGAGAGTGGGGTTAAATATTATTATTTTTACTCAAATCATGAGCATTGAGATCTGCCACGTTTTTCCCACCTGCTGGTAAGTTCTCTTCTTTACGTGGGTCGGAATATATCTCGTCTGTTTCCTGTGAGTCCTGCTCTGGTCCATCGATATCAGGTTCGTGTTTACGGCCTTCATAGCTGTCTGGCGCATTGTCCGGGTGTAAGGCTGCTGGATCACGAACAGCTACCGCTTCTTCATGATTTGGCTTGGTATTATCTGGCATAGCGTGTCCCTCGCGTTTATGATGTTAATTGTTCATTTGACCTGATCGTTGATATTGTTGTTGCTATTGATATCTTTGCTATCAATATCGCTCAAACGGCTCCTTACTTATCTGTCCGTAACTCTTCATCAATAAAAGAGGTTTGCTCTTCTTCACTCAGTTTTTCGGGAGTATCAACATTTTTGTCATCGTTTAGATTTTTTTCGATTTGTTGATTATCGGCCTGCTCTGCTGCTTTTTTGATGTCTGAAGTATCGTTGTTAGTATTACTCATGGTGCAATTCCTATTATTATTGTTTAGTGAACCAATAGTCCTCTATGACACAGATTTATAAACTTGGATACTATCCTAGAAGAGTAAATCGACTGGTTTAATTTTCAATTGAACTTATTTTTGCCATAGCATAGGACTGACATTAATTATAAGTAAGTCAAGCAATAGCACACCAGTGTACTGCCGTATCAATATGTGAATAAATGTGAGGTTACCAGACAGTTTGTAACTTATTTTCGCCACAAAAAAACCAAGCATCGGTGATTACCAACGCTTGGTTCAGTGGATAGTTAAGATTGTCGTAAAGCAAACCCCATCGCTGAAAGGCCATCAATATGGTTACATTGAATAACCAACCACGAACTACAGCATCCAAGCCGTTTATGATTAAAGGTCTTGCCTATACTGGCTCGCCAACGTGATTGATTACCCGTAATAAATGGTCTTGAGCAATATGCGGCGCTTCGTCAGCAGCTGGTTGGATTTGCTGCCAAATACCATCGCCATTAAGCGCCCAAGCTTGGACATTGTCTTGCAGATAGTTAAGTAGCCCATCTTGATATATCTGTTTAAACAGTTTTTTATCTTCGATCGGAAAGGCGACTTCGACGCGATGGAAGAGGTTACGATCCATCCAGTCAGCACTGCCGCAATACAAGCGCTCATCACCATCATTATAAAAGTAATAAATGCGTGTGTGCTCTAAAAAGCGCCCAATAACCGAGCGTACAGTGATGTTTTCAGACAAGCCTTTGACTTGGGGGCGCAGACAACACATGGAGCGCAAAATTAATTCTATTTTGACACCTGCCTGCGAGGCATCGTATAGCTTATCGATCAGGCGACGTTCCGTCAACGCATTAACTTTGATAATAATATGCGCGCGCTTGCCAGCCTTGGCATGGGCAATTTCATCATCGATAAAGCTCATTAACTTTTCGTGCAAGGTAAATGGCGCGTGCAACAGTTTTTTTAGATTGGCAGGCTTGCCCATACCCGTCAGTTCTTGGAAAATTTTGTGCACGTCTTCTGAGATGTCAGGGTCAGCGCTGAACAAGCCGTAGTCGGTATAGACTTTGGCATTGGCCGCATGATAATTGCCGGTGCCTAAATGCACATAACGGCGAATGCGATCGTCTTCGCGGCGCACGATAAGCATCAGCTTGGCATGGGTCTTGTAGCCGACAATCCCATAGACCACTACTGCCCCAGCCTCTTGTAAAAAATTGGCGACGGCGATATTGGACGCTTCATCAAAACGGGCGCGTAGTTCGATGACAGCCGTGACTTCTTTGCCATTACGAGCCGCAGCAGCCAGTGCCTTGACGATCTCTGAATTGGTGCCTGAGCGGTACAATGTCTGCTTAATCGCCAATACTTTGGGATCGCTCGCCGCTTCCCAAAGCAGATTGATAATCGGTGAAAACGCATGAAAAGGATGATGTACCAAGACATCACCTTTGCGCATGGCAGAAAATATACTGGTACTTTTATCAAGCTTGTCCAGCTCGCGGCGAAAGGGCTTGGGCACGATATGGGTAAAAGGCTGATAACGCAGCTTGGGTATGTTAAAGTCGAACAGCAAGCGCGTCAGGTTCACAGGGCCATTGACGCGGTACAGCTGATTGTCATGTAGCTCAAACTCATTAAGCAGGTAATCACTAATCGGTGTTGGGCAATCAGTCGTCACCTCGAGCCGCACTTTGTCACCAAAGCGGCGATTTTCAAGCTCGCCTTCTAGCGCCTTGGCAATATCATCGACATCATCGGCCAAGTCCAAGTCTGCATTACGTGTCAGCCTAAATTGATGACAGCCAGTCACACTCATTCCAGGGAATAGCTCACCGATATGCTCATGAATGATAGCGGATAGCATCACATGATGCTCTTTGCCACCAGTCAGTTCATCTGGCAGGCGAATCACACGCGGTAGACTGCGCGGCGCAGGCACAATCGCCAAGTTGATATCGCGTCCAAACGCATCTTTGCCTTCCAAGGTAGCGATAAAGTTTAAACTTTTATTTACAAGACGCGGGAATGGATGCGCCGGATCAATGCTAATCGGTGTCAATACGGGTACGACTTGCTCCGTAAAATAACGCTTCATCCATGCAGATTGCTCAGCGTTTAGCTCATCACGTTTTAAGTAGCGAATATCCTCAAGGGCAAGCGCTGGCAAGATATCCTCATTGAGAATACGATACTGCTCACTGATTGCGGCATGAGTGATAATAGATATCTCGTTTAGCACTTCGCTAGGACGCATGCCATGAGCACTGGTCGATACATCACCGATGTTGAGCTTTTGCATGATGCCAGCGACACGAATCTCAAAAAACTCATCAAGGTTGGATGAAAAAATAATCAAGAAAAATAAGCGTTCAAGCAGTGGGTGACGCGAACTAGACGCCTGCGCCAATACTCGCAGATGAAACTGTAATAAAGACAAATCACGATTGATATAACTGCTCGGTGAATAGCTGCCATCTTCTGAGCGTTGCCATTCGATTTCTGCTAAATTATTTGGGCTATTATCTATATTGATGTCTTTATTAACATTGTCATTAGCGCCGTCTTCAACATTATTAACGTCGATCATATCGTTAACATCACTACTGCCCTGATTACTAGTCATCTCTACCACGTCACTACTCCTTTTGCGTTATCGATACGCCGTCGTCTTTATACTATCGTCTTAAAGGTTATTAACTATTATTCTTTCCCGTTATTCTTGTTGTTAAGGCTTCTTTTAAAAGATTAAGACGCTTGCGGTAATACAGCATTTTTCATGCGTTTTTTGATAATACGTTGCTTGTTACGTAAACGCTTATCGCCTTGATTGTCTTCGTAGTACTTTGGATTGGTAAGCATTGCAATCAGAAGCGCTGACTCATCTCGGTTTAGATTGGCCGCAGATTTATCAAAATAATGATGCGCGGCGGCATCAATACCATAGATACCATTACCAAATTCTGCCACATTAAGATAAGCGGTCAAGATACGCTGCTTGTCCCACAAGGTCTCAATCATCACAGTAATGACAGCCTCTTCCGCTTTACGCACATAAGAGCGATGCGAGGTTAGGAACAAGTTCTTTGCCAATTGCTGAGTAATCGTTGAGCCACCAGCAGACATTTTGCCTGTCTCTTCATTTTTCTTTTGCGCCGCTTTGATACCTTTAAAATCAAAACCACTGTGCTGACTAAACGTCGAGTCTTCACTTACAATCGCCGCTTGCTTGGCAGATTTGGCGATGGCATCGTACTCAGCCCATGTCTGCGTGACCGTGCCACCCGTTAGGCGATGCGTCAACATAAACATGCTGTTGTTAATTGGCTGTGTTTTCCAAATTAATAGTAGCCCAACGACCAATATATGGAATGCGACAACCAATAGCATAATTGCCAATAACAGACGTTTGATAAATGTGCCAAAACTTGCCATGCGCGATATCCGAGTGGTTAAAAAAGTAATAAGATAAGGTAGATACTCTATCAATGACTATGAGACATCAACTAAGAATCAATGATTATAAACGGGCTATGTATAGCCAATCATTAACTGTTGAGCATTCGTCATTAATAACGATCAATAGCAGGTCATCTTACCTAATCTCACAATCGCTGTCATTATTTACCCCACTTCTTTATGATGTAATGACCGTTAAAGCATTTTATGTTTTAAATAAGCGTGTGCTGACCATCAGTACTTTGCAATCAGTATGAAGATAAGAGACTACCCATGCACGATGATAATATAGAAGTATTACGAGCGCGTGTTATTGCCGCAAGTCCACACCTTAGTGTCACTGAAGATAATCCTCAATGGTGGCTACTAGGGACCTCTGGTTGTCATTTGTGTGATATCGCTGAGCAAATACTTGCACAGTTTCAGTCGGTACAGCCAATCACTTACCAAAATGTCGATATTGCAGAATTTGATGAGGCGCTTATGATGGATTTTGCCACGTCTATCCCTGTGATTTTGACTCCATCAAAACGATTAGACTATCCATTTTCAGTCATGGATTTACAGCAACTGCTAGCTCACAACTAACGGCACTTTGTTTTGATGTTATAGAGCTTTTAAATTTCTTATATTAGAATATCTACCGCTAATTTTAGCTAGTATGGTATTTCAATATTTGCTAGACTACTTTTATATTCTGTTTGGTAAATTGATTATACTAATGCTAATGATTTACTGATCAATAATCTCAACTCTCTAACCTTGCACTCTGTTAAATCACATACATACAATTCTCAGCGAAAGCACCTAAGAGCAACTATTAGGGCGTGTTTAACACGCCTTAATAAATATAGTTAGCTGAATATAAAACTGTTATGGATTTAAACGCGCTACTGGTATAAATTTTACTTGCGTGCTGCGTTCCCAGAGGCTGCGCAAAATTCATCCCAGTAGCGCTATGACATTTTTAGAGTGTATCGACTATAGTAATAACTTAGTATGACTTTAAAACCAGTAAAAAATAAGCTGGTATACACAACAATAAGGACTGTTAATAACAATAAGGACTGTTAATTATGTACACTTTCTTAGCCTTAGCGCCAATTCTCGTTGTATTCATACTACTCATAGTTATGCGCCTGCCAGCTAAGATATCTATGAGTATTGCCTATTTGGTGACAGCTCTGCTAGCCTTTTTCATTTGGCACGCTAGTGGTGCTCAGGTAGCGGCTGCTACTGTTAATGGGATTATTGTGGCACTTACTATTTTATTCATTGTATTCGCAGCTATTTTACTGCTGAATACGCTGAAAGAAAGCGGCGCTCTTGTCGCCATACGTAAGGGCTTTATGGATATTTCACCTGATAGGCGCGTCCAAGCGATCATTGTGGCATGGTTGTTCTGCTCTTTAGTAGAAGGTTCATCAGGATTCGGAACACCATCTGCAGTGGGTGCTCCGCTGTTGTTGGCTTTAGGCTTTCCAGCGATGGCATCGGTCATGGTTATTCTTATCATTCAATCTACACCCGTATCATTCGGTGCAGTTGGTACGCCTCTACTACTTGGCGTTTGGTCTGGTATTACTGATAAACAAGATTTAGCACAGTCCATTGCCCCTACTACTGCCGAAAATTATTTATTACAGATTACAGCTAACGTAGGCCTTGTACATGCGCTTATTGGGTTTTTGATACCTTTAATTTTAAGTGCTTTTTTGACAAGGTTCTTTGGTGAAAAACGCTCCTTCATAGAAGGGCTTAAAGTATGGCCATTTGCCATTTTTGCAGGTCTTTGCTTTACTATTCCTTATTTTTTGGTTGCTAAATTTCTAGGGCCTGAGTTCCCTTCACTCATTGGCGGTTTCATTGGGTTGTTAATTGTACTTCCCGCTGCTAAGCGTGGTTTTTTGATGCCTAAAGATACTTTTGATTTTGCCCCTCGCGCAAAATGGGACAAAGACTGGCTGGGTACTTTAGACGAGGTAAAATATGATGATTCAGCAACCCCAAAGTTCTCTTTAATTCGTGCATTTTCGCCCTATTTCATTGTGATTGCCTTATTGGTCATAACTCGAGTGATTGCACCACTCAAAGCTTTTCTGGTAGGGGATTTAACAACCATTAGCCTTACTAATCTTTTTGGTACAACAATCTCTAGTAAGATACAGCTCGCCTATTCTCCTGGTAGCATTCTAATTATTACTTCTTTATTATGTATTTTACTGTTCAAAATGAATAGCCAAGCGGTAAAGCGCAGTTGGAGTAACTCGGCAAAGACCATGGTTGCTGCCGCACCAGCTTTGCTATTCTCGGTGCCTATGGTACAAGTATTCATTAATTCAGGCTCAGCCGCTGAAGTCGCTACTGCGCTACCGGCTATGCCAATATTACTGGCTGAAAGTGCTGCCGATGCTTTTCAAAATGCGTGGCCGCTAGTGTCTCCATGGATTGGGGCAATGGGTGCTTTCATCGCCGGTTCAAATACTATTAGCAATATGATGTTTTCATATTTTCAATGGTCAACAGCCAATCAGATCGGACTCAATAGCGACCTTGCAGCACAAGTAATAGCCTTGCAAGCTGTGGGTGGTGCGGCTGGTAACATGATTTCGGTGCATAATGTGGTAGCTGCTTGCGCAGTAGTCGGCTTGGTGGATAAAGAAGGCTATGTGATTCGCAAAACACTGCTAGCGATGATTTATTATGTCGTGCAAGCAGGTTTGATCGGTATGGCTATCATCTTCGGTCAAATATGGTGGTGGGCTTTAGCCGTTCTCTGGCCCATAACATTCTTTGGACTGATGTCTTTTTGTGGCAAATTTTCCCGTAGAAAACTGAATGGACGATAATCAGGCAAGCTGACGCTATTAAACTAGATCTAGTAGCGTTAGGTTAAGGTTGCCTTCTAGTTAAAACATAACAGCAATAAGAGATAAACCTATGAAAGACTTAACTAAAATCACCGAAATCGAAGATCTGCGCCGCGTTGCTGAGCGTAAAGTGCCGCGTATGTTCTATGACTATGTCGATTCAGGCTCGTGGACTGAGACCACCTATCGTAATAACGAGACTGACTTTGACCGTATCAAGCTGCGCCAGCGAGTATTGGTCGATATGGATAACCGCAGTCTGGCAACGAGTATGATCGGTGAGCCAGTCAAGATGCCTGTAGCCATCGCCCCAACGGGGTTTACCGGCATGATGTGGGCAGATGGTGAGATACATGCCGCACGCGCCGCTGAAAAATTCGGCGTGCCCTTTTCACTATCGACCATGAGCATTTGCTCTATCGAAGATGTCGCCACTCATACTAGTAAGCCGTTTTGGTTTCAGCTGTACGTGATGCGCGATCAAGACTTTATGGCCAATCTGATTCGCCGTGCCAAAGAGGCCAATTGCTCAGCACTTATCTTGACCGCCGACTTACAAGTGCTTGGACAACGTCACAAAGATATCAAAAATGGTCTATCCGCACCGCCTAAGCCAACACTAAGCAATATGATCAACCTCATGACCAAGCCGCAATGGTGTATGAATATGCTGGGCACCAAACGTCGCACGTTTGGTAATATCGTCGGTCATGCACAAAATGTTGAGGATCTGTCATCACTCTCTGCTTGGACGGCAGAGCAATTCGATCCGCGTCTGAGCTGGGACGATGTGGCGCGTATCAAAGACATGTGGGGCGGTAAACTTATCATAAAAGGTATCATGGAGCCTGAAGATGCTATTATGGCGGCTCGCAGTGGCGCGGATGCCCTAGTCGTCTCAAACCATGGCGGTCGTCAATTGGATGGCGCGTTATCTTCTATCTCTGCCCTCTCTGACATCGTACAGGCAGTACAAGCCGAAAACAGCGATATCGAGGTATGGCTAGACAGTGGCGTTCGCTCTGGTCAAGATGTACTAAAGGCTATCGCATTAGGCGCAAAAGGCACGATGATCGGTCGCGCTTTTCTCTACGGATTGGGAGCGTATGGTGAAGACGGGGTGCGCCGCGCGCTTGAGATTATCTATAAAGAGTGTGATATATCTATGGCATTCTGTGGTCATACCGATATCAATACTGTCACGGATAATATCTTGGTAAAAGGCACGTATGAAAACCTCAAAGTGGGTCGTTTTTAGAGCGGCTGATTGTAGAACAATCAACGTTTAAAACTGGCTATACATAACATAATTTGCTCATACCCTTTATACTGTCTCTATAACATTTTGATGACAGTTAGCCTTTATGACCATTCAACAATTATTAAAAACAGCGCCCGTCACTACCCTGCTATTAGCCTGCTTTATTGGGCTATTTGTCATGCAGATAGTCACTGGCGTCGATGCCAATAACCCGTCAACTGAAGCGTTAGTTAAATGGGGTGCCAACGCCTTACCCTTAACGATGATGGATGACCCATGGCGCTTGGCCAGTAGTGCGTTTTTGCACATTGGTCTCATGCATCTACTATTTAATGGCTTTGCCATGTATTTTTTTGGGCAGATTGCCGAGCCGATGTTTGGCTCAGCCAAGTTTTTGGCATTGTTTTTGTTGGCAGCCATCGGTGGCAACTTGCTCAATAACTATGTCACATGGCAAAGTATCATAGAAGGAACAGGACAGCCCGGCCTATCAGCGGGAGCTTCTGGTGGTATCATGGGTATCGGTGCGGCGTTACTGATCGCTGCCCTGTTTAAAATATCGGTCAATGGCATGGTGCTTAACCTCAAAAGCCTGATATTTATTATGGGCATCAACCTCGTCTATGGGTTTGCCGTACCGGGTATCGATAATGCTGGTCATATCGGCGGCGCGATCACAGGGCTTGTTATTGCCTTAGCTTTTGCGATTGGTTACCGTCAGCGTCTCGCGGTCGCTATGCAAAATGTCGCATCTGAGCAAGCGCAGCGTCTCCAGCCTTATCAAACCAACTATTCATACAGCGCTCACGACACCCCATCATATAACAGTCATTATAGTGGACAGTATAAAGACCAACACGATAACCAAAGCCGTTATGATGCTACTCCTCTCGATCAATCACCTCACTTTGCTGCCAATTCAACTGAGCAAGATACTGCGGTTGCAAACAATGAAACGAATACATCAGACATATATGCCGATAGCGTTAATACTATCAATTCACCGTTAAACAATGGCACTGTTCATAATAGTATTGAACCCGAAGCACTTAAAAAACCTTCCGTTATTTGGCAGCTATTACCATGGCTTGCGATGCTACTTATTAGCATTGGTTTTGTCTGGTGGTGGCAAGATATTCACCAGCAATTACTACAAGTACTAAAAGCCATTGAGTAAATGCTCATACTTATCTATCATTGCTATATAGCTCCCAAAAACAGCATACTGACCAACATCACTGATTCCTTTTATTGCTTACTCTTTTGAACACGTTTTGCTTACTCGCACCACTCAGTTATTTATACTCACTTACGAGATCCAATTATGTTAAAACTTGCAGCGCTACCTAATATCTCTACACGCACTATGTTTAGCGCGTTTACCGCTACTGCACTATTTAGTGTGGCTAGCCTGTCTAACGCCGCACTTTTTAATGACAACTTGCCGACTGACAAAGATGCTGAGCTTAGCGTTGGGGTCAATGTCATGGCGGTCAAATCCGCCTATGATCTCGAAGACAGCACTGAAGTGCGTGTGTTACCGGGCGTGTTTTATGACAATAATAGGATCTATGCGCGCGGTGCTCAAGCGGGTGCGTACTTGATCAATGATGGTGTCAATCAGCTCTCTGCTTACGCGCAGCTCGCAGGGAATTCGTTTGATCCTGATGATGCTAATGGTGCCCTGCAAGGTCTCGATGAGCGCAAACTATCCGCAGAAGCAGGTATAAGCTACCAGCGTCGCACGCCTATCGGTGCGTTTCGTGGTCAGTTTGCGACCGATGTGTTGGACGAAAGTGGCGGTAATACTGGTCGCTTAACTTACCTTGCCAAGATCACGAGAAACAAGCTGACGGTCTATCCAAGCATCGGCTTTGAGTATCATGATGCGGCCTACAATGAATACTACTATGGCGTCAGTGAAGAAGAGTCAGCAGAAACAGGCGTTGCCGCTTATAAATCTAACTCGAGCTTGAATCCGTATGTCAGCGTTAGTGCCAACTACGACTTTAATGATAAATGGGCAGGATTTGCCAATCAAAGCGTGAGCTATGTACCCAATGAGCAATATGATAGCCCAATGGTAGACTCACGTACTGAAGCGTCGACCACGCTTGGTTTGCTTTATAAGTTCTAAGGGTACAAAAAACCTTATAGTAATCAATTAATCAGATAACGCCGTTTAAAATAGGCTTCTGTGTTTAAAAGCGTATCCTGGTTTAAATAAAGAAAATATCATGAATTATATCTTTGATAATTTATGATATTTTTTTATAAAAGTATCATAGATACATTTATATAAACATAAAATGAGAGACAAGACATGGAATATTCAGAGAAGCAACTGAACGGATTCTTTGAATCAGTTGAATCATTAAAAAAATACAGAAGAGCAGATCTAATAGATGAAAATGGTAGAGATCTATTGAAGGAGCTATATACAGACTTACTACCAAATGACTATATCCTAAAGAAATCATTGAAGGAAAACACTACATTTTTAATTGGTAGAAAAGGAACTGGGAAATCTACAATATTTCTAAGGATAGAACAAGAGCTTCGTGAGAAAAAAGGATATCTACCTTGTTATCTAGATGTTAAAACAATTTATGAGTCCTCTCAAACAAAACTGACAAGAATAAAAGGTGTGGATAGTCTTTTACCTTCAGATATTCTTGAGAAATATCTTATTGAAAGATCTTTTATACAAACCATACTTTCAAAAATAATTGATGAAATATCAAATAAATTTGACTCATTATTTGATAAATTACTAAGAGTTCTAGGTGTTGCAAAAGTAGAATCTATACAAGAAAGGCTTCTTGAACTAAAAAGTAGTATTGAAGACAATAATCATCTTGAAAAAATAGAAATACCTGTGCTGCAGACTTACTCCAGACATAACAAAGGTATGAACGAAAGAATTAAGGAAAGCAACTTATCAAGCAAACTTGAATTGAACTCAAGCTTAGAAAAAACTAAAATATCTGGTGGAATTAAAGCAGATGTTGGAATGGATATTAAAAAAAGCGATAAAATTGCTTTAGAAAACGAAGATTCTTTTTCAAGTGTTTTTTTACAGGTTTTTCAGATCAAAGAAGTTATAACTGGAATAAAAGAAGCTTTAGCTATCTTGGATATTCGGCACTTATATATATTACTAGACGATTTTTCTGAAATAGAAGATGAATCTATTATTACATTTGTTGATGTAATATTAGCTCCACTAAACAACTGGTCCGAAGAGTTTATCAAATTTAAGGTTGCTGCTTATCCTAATAGAATTTATTATGGGAAAATTGATCCTGGAAAAATTGATACAATTAATCTTGATTTTTATAATTTATATTCTGAATTTGATAGAGATAAAATGGAGTCTAATGCAATTGAATTTACCAATAGGATCCTAACTAAAAGATTTGAGAAATTCACAGGTCATGGTCTGGAAGTATTTTTTGAAACATCAAAAACATCTATTGAAGAGTATTTTGAAATCCTATTCAATGCCTCTATGAACGTGCCTAGAATTTTAGGATATATATTATCCTATTGTTATCAGAGTAGAGTAATATACAATAATAAAATTAATAAAAGTGACATAGAGTCTGCCGCACAAAAATACTACGATGATAAAATTAGTTCCTTTTTTGAAACAACGACACATTCACTTTTATCTTTAGACGAGAAGATATCAGCATTACAGCTTAAAGATATATTGAATGTATTTATTCGAAGAGCTAAAGATATAAAAAGAAGAATAACAACGCAGGAATTAAAAGGCTCTATCTACTTAGTTAATAATCCATATAGTAGTCATTTTCATTTCGATCCTCGTTATGAAGAATTTCTTAAAACATTGGAACTTAACTTCTTTATCACTAAATACAATGATTTAAGTGACAAAGATGGTACTCCCGTTTCCATTTATTCGCTCAATTTTGGGTTGTGCAAAAAGGAGAGTATTTATTGGGGCAAACCTAAAGGAACTAAATATAGAAAATATTTCATTGAAAGACCTTTTAACTATAATAAAATTATTTCGGAATTTTTATCTAATGCGAAAAGGATTGTGTGCTCAAATATTGATTGTAAAAAACAATTTGATGTGGAGGACATTAAGTTTTTAGAGTTCAACAATTATAAATGTAACGCTTGTCAGTCAGATGTTCTGATTGAAACTATTTCAGACAACGCTATAGAATTAATTAATAGAATTGATAATAGCAAAATGCTACCGTTTCCTGAAGTTAGAATATTGAAAGAACTTCAAACTTCTGAGAATGAAATGTATGCTAGGGAACTAGCTCAGGAAGTTGATTATTCAGGTCAGCTAATTGGTTGGCGTGCCAAAAAACTTGATGAAAATCACCAATTAGTACAAAGAGTAAAAGAATCGGGTAAGCCATATAAATATAAATTGACTCAGAAAGGCAATGATTTTTTTATTGATTAAAAAGCAGTAAGAAACACTGAGTTTGTTACAACCAAAAAAAAGACCTTGCCACATGACAAGGTCTTTTTACTATTCTAAAAAACTATTAGATAGCTTACTTAGGATGTACCATATCAGCAGGAATGACCCACTCATCAAACTGCGCTTCAGTTAATAGCTCTAGCTCAACCGCTACTTGCTTCAACGTCTTGTTTTCTTTATATGCCGTCTTAGCGATCTTCGCCGCATTTTCATAACCAACATGACGGTTTAATGACGTCACTAGCATCAATGAGTTATGCAAGAAGTCATCAATTTTGTCTTTTACTGGCTCGATACCGACGGCGCAGTTTTCATTGAAGCTGTTGCACGCATCGCCAAGCAGCTTGATAGATTGCAATAAGTTAAAGGCGATAACTGGCTTGTATACGTTTAGCTCAAAGTTACCTGATGCGCCAGCCATGCTGATCGTCGTGTCGTTACCCATGACCTGAGCGACAACCATCGTCATTGCTTCTGACTGCGTTGGGTTTACTTTACCCGGCATGATAGAAGAGCCTGGCTCATTTTCAGGAATCGTCAACTCACCCAAACCACAACGAGGACCTGATGCTAACCAACGTACGTCGTTAGCGATTTTGTTTAAGCTAGCTGCTAGAGTTTTGAGTGCGCCTGACGCAAATACTTCAGCATCACGAGCAGCTAATGCTTCAAATTTGTTTGGTGACGTAACGAATGGCAAGCCAGTCAAAGTCGCTAGTTGCTCAGCTGATTTTACCGCATAGTCAGGATGGGCGTTTAGACCAGTACCAACCGCAGTGCCGCCTAGTGGCAATTCATATAGACCTTGTAGCGCGTTGTCGATACGAGTCAATGCATGGTCAAGTTGGCTCACATAGCCGCTGAACTCTTGGCCTAGGGTCAATGGCGTGGCGTCTTGCAAATGCGTACGACCGATTTTTACGATGCTATCGAATTCTTTTGCTTTTTTATCAAGGGTATCGCGTAGTGCTTTTACCGCTGGAATCAATAAGCTGTTGATCTGACGCGCAGCAGCCACACGAATCGCCGTTGGGAAGCTGTCGTTGGTAGACTGTGCATGGTTTACATGGTCATTTGGGTGAATTGGCGTGTAGCTGCCACGCTCAGAACCCGCGATTTCGTTAGCACGGTTGGCAAGCACTTCGTTCATGTTCATGTTTGACTGTGTGCCAGAACCTGTCTGCCATACGACCAATGGGAACTGATCAACCAGACCACCATTGATGATTTCGTCAGCGGCTTGTACGATAAGATCACGCTTGTCGTCTTCGATACGCTCTAGGCTTGCATTAGTAATCGCAGCGGCTTTTTTGACCAGTGCCATCGCTTCAATCATCGGACGCGGCAATGTCTCGCCACCGATTTTGAAGTTTTCGCGGCTACGCTGGGTTTGTGCACCCCAATAGGCATCAGCTGGGACTTCTACGTTACCCATGGTGTCTTTTTCGGTACGAGTTGCCTGATTCTGTGTCGACATAACTACCCTCTTTGATGGTTTGTTGTTTTATGACTGCTCTAAAAAATGCAACATCTGCTGCACATAAAGGAGAATACGATATAAAGTGGCGTTATGATAGCATGACTAGGACGTGTTGAATATTCACAAATAGCCTTGAGCGATGCCTAAAAACGAATGTCTAAAAACGCCTGTCACCACCAATCTGATACTTCATTGGATAAGATACCTATGCACTCTAAAACTATGCCCACTGAGCCAAAAACTTTTAACTCACAAGAGCCCACACTAAGTAACCCGCCTAGACGACACTTTACTCGCCAACGCCGTCAGTTGAGCGATGGAGAACGTAGACAACTTGCTCAGTCTGCAAGCTTACATTTGACCAAACTACAGCAGCGATTGCCTACACATGCACGCATTGGG
>Ga0207897_100405_pt1 | contig 14586 bp, 15 predicted proteins | sample LinPmetageLP42_FD_184054 | JGI IMG/M metagenome (GOLD analysis project Ga0207897, IMG submission 184054) | Marine viral communities from the Pacific Ocean - LP-42 (SPAdes) | ecosystem: Environmental > Aquatic > Marine > Oceanic | place: Pacific Ocean | collected 2010-08-27
GCACAATTTGATTATAAGATACGGCACCATCACCATTGACCATAACCGGAGTATCAGGTTCAACCTGCAAATGAGCGGCAACCAAAGTTGCAAGTTCATCTGCCTGCATCGGCGTATCCTGGGAGTCACCCTGATTTAAATAATAGCGACCTTCAGCATCAACCGACGCCACTAAAGGCGGTTTACTCTCTTCAGAGAGAGGTTCGGCGGTTGCTTTCGGTAAATCAACTTTAACGCCCTGAGTAATCAAAGGGGCTGTTACCATAAAGATGATCAGCAGAACCAGCATCACGTCGATGTAAGGTACTACGTTAATTTCCGCAACCGGCTTACGACGCTTGCGCGGCATTACCATCATACCGTTTCGCCCTCTACTTTACTTTTGCCTGCCTGAGCCGAAGACTGCCGCTGTAAAATTGAGATGAATTCATCAATAAAGTTCATGTACTGATTATCAACTTTTTCCACACTAGTGGTAAATCGGTTGTAAGCAATAACGGCCGGTATCGCGGCAAAAAGACCCATCGCAGTTGCAATCAAAGCTTCGGCGATACCCGGTGCAACCATGGCCAGCGTAGCCTGTTGCACGGCACCTAAAGCGATAAAGGCGTTCATAATTCCCCATACCGTTCCAAACAAACCAATATAGGGGCTTATAGAACCAATAGTTGCCAGAATACCTAAGTTATTATCCAGCTTTTCGGTTTCTCGGGCGTGAGCTACGCGCATGGCACGAAACGCACCTTCAAGCATTGTCTGCGTATTTGTTGTTGAGTGGTTGCGCAGCCGAGCGTACTCTTTAAAGCCCGCGTGAAACAGTAACTCCATTCCTCGTGCATTTTTAGCACGAGCCGAGATTTCCTGATAAAGGCGTGCAAGATCGACGCCTGACCAGAATCTATCTTCAAACTTTAGCGCGTCATTTCGAGCCTGCTTCAACACTTTCTTGCGCTGAAAAATTAACACCCAGCCCCATACCGACATCGCCAGTAACATAACCATCACCAGCTTGACTAATAAACTGGCTTGCATGAATAAATCAATAAACGATAGTTCTGCTTCCACGCTTTAAACCCCTGACTGAATACGCGATATTATCGGTTCCGGAATAGCAACAGCTTTCATCGCCTGATTATCAATACAGGCTGCTAAAACAGTTGCCTGACAATGCACGCTGCCATCCTTCGCCAAAACTTGTTGTTCGAAAACCAAAGAGGCTTTCTTAATCTTTGTTACTTTAACAGTGACCATTAGTTCAGCATTAAACTTAGCCGCCTGCCGTAAATCCAGTTCTACCTTGCGAACCACAAAGGCTATATTGTGAGCTAACCAGGTATCCTGTTCAATCCCTAATGATCGTAACCACTCTGTTCGAGCTCTTTCAATGAACTTGAGATAATTAGCATAATAAACGATACCACCTGCATCCGTGTCTTCGTAGTAAACCCGGATAGGCCATTCAAATTCATAATGAGACATTACCACCTCAAGTAAAGTTCCGAAAAGTTACCTTTGTGTAATATTTTGTAAAGAAGCCCCTAAAACCATAACTGGTTACTTTGTCAGCAGACTTTTTTTTATAACAGAATGAAAAGAACAAAATATCAACACTATGATTTTTAAGATATTTTCTTTTTTGTTACAAATATGTTGCGCTTTTTTTGAACAAATAATGCAACTTCCGGATTAGTTATTATAATGCGAACATCTAATTTTTCTTGTTTGATCAGAATCAGATTAACTTTATAATACTCAGCATATCAAAGACGAAGAGATTGGTTGTCACTTTTTCTGAGATTGTTTATTCAGTAATAGTTCCCTGGATTTAACTTCCTTCTTGTTGTTCTGTTTGCCCGCACATTGTGCGGGCTTTTTTTTACCTATTTTTCGGGCTTTAACCCAAAGTGCTGATAAGCTCTGGGAGTCGCTATACGTCCACGCGGCGTGCGTTGCAAAAAGCCCTGCTGAATCAAATAAGGTTCCAGAACATCCTCAATGGTATCTTTTTCTTCACCTATCGCTGCCGCAAGGTTATCTAACCCCACAGGCCCACCCATAAACTTTTCCATAATGGCTAATAACAGCTTCCGGTCCATATAATCAAAGCCAGCCTGATCAACGTCCACCATGGTCAAAGCGGCATTGGCTGTCACTTCATCAACGTCGCCATTACCTCTGACTTCGGCATAATCGCGTACCCGACGCAATAAGCGGTTGGCTATACGCGGCGTACCTCTTGAGCGGCGCGCTATTTCACGGGCACCACCGTCGAGCATACGGACATTCATGAAGTGAGCCGAACGCCCAACAATATCGGTTAATTCATTAACATCATAAAACTCAAGGCGCTGCACAATACCAAAGCGGTCGCGTAGCGGTGACGTCAGCGCGCCAGCACGAGTGGTAGCACCAATGAGGGTAAAGGGTGGTAAATCTAATTTAATCGAACGGGCTGCAGGACCTTCGCCTATCATAATGTCGAGCTGGTAATCTTCCATAGCCGGATACAGAATTTCTTCGACAACCGGGCTCAAACGGTGAATTTCATCAATAAATAAGACGTCGTGTGCTTCGAGGTTGGTCAACAACGCCGCTAAGTCACCGGCTTTTTCCAGAACCGGACCCGAAGTTGTTTTAATACTCACATCCAGCTCATTCGCCACAATGTTCGCCAGCGTCGTTTTACCCAACCCCGGAGGACCAAAAATTAAGAGATGATCCAGGGCTTCCTGACGTTTGCGCGCGGCCTCAATGAAAATTCCCATCTGTTCAACGACATGCTTCTGCCCCGTATAATCCGCCAGAGTTTTAGGCCGTATGGCACGATCAACAGCCTCATCTTCACCCTGTACCTCGGGTTCAATGAGCCGCTGAGTTGGTATTTGATCGGCTTCTATCATGGGGCTTCCTTACGACAGCTGCTTTAGCGCCAGTCGAATCAAGGTCTCACTGTTATGTTCTGCAGAGTACACTTTTTGCAGGGCTTTTTCAGCTTGATTTTCTTTATAGCCAAGTGACTGCAAGGCGCTAATGGCATCAGTTCTTGCATCGGCCGGATGTTCTCCTGCATCCATACCCTGGCTATCCAGCGGTGCGCGATCAGTAAATGGCGTAGACGGCTGCCAGTCTTTGAGTCGGTCACGCATTTCAATAACCAGACGTTCGGCGGTCTTTTTGCCTACACCTGGCAATTTCACCAAACGAGTAACATCGTTTTGGTTCACAGCCATGACAAACTCATCTGCTGACATGCCGGATAAAATAGCCAAAGCCAGTTTCGGGCCAACTCCCTGAGTTTTCAGTAGTAACCGGAACAGCGAACGTTCTGAAGCAGAAATAAAACCATACAATAGCTGTGCATCTTCGCGCACCACAAAATGTGTGATTAATTTTATGGTTTCGCCCACCGGCGGCAATTGATAGAAGCAGGTCATTGGCAACTGAATTTCATAACCAATGCCCTGTACATCTAATACCACTTCCGGTGGTTGCTTGCTGGTAAGTACGCCCTGAATATGACCTATCACTTTTTTACTCCGTTAACGCAAACGCCCGCGCACAGTTTTACGCGCGGCGCCTGCCATTTTAATCAGGTTTTGTGAACTGTGAGCATGACATAAGGCAACGGCAAGTGCATCTGCGGCATCTTCCTGAGGGCAACGCTGCAGATTCAGTAAGGCCATAACCATATGCTGAACCTGAGACTTCTCTGCACCACCGTTACCCACCACAGACTGTTTAATTTGTCGCGCTGAATACTCCGCTACCGGAAGCTCTGCACGTGCGGCAGCTACTATCGCCGCCCCTCGCGCCTGCCCAAGCTTTAAGGCGGAATCCGGGTTCTTTGCCATGAACACTTGCTCTATTGCGAATTCGTTCGGCTTAAACTGAGTAATGAGTTCACTGACGCTGTCATGAATGCGACGCAGCTTTTCCGCCAGGGTTAAAGGCTCTTTAGTGGTACCAATAACCTTTATACAACCACTACCAAGGTAATTCAGCTGCCGTCCGCGCTGCTCTATAACGCCGTAGCCGGTCAGTCTCGAACCCGGGTCGATACCCAGAATAATCGCCACTTAGTCGTCCAGTCGCGCAATGATCTCATCAGAGATATCGGCATTGTGATAAACGTTTTGCACGTCGTCTAAGTCTTCCAGCGCATCCAACAGTTTTAAAAAGGTTCGTGCGGATTCCTCATCCAAATCAACGCGAGTGTCAGGAACCTGAGTCACTTCAGCGTTGCTGGCTTCCAATCCTTTTGCATCCAGAGCATCTTTAACTGCACCGAAGTTCTCCGGTGATGTAATGACATCGATACTCCCTTCTTCATAAGCAAGGATATCTTCCGCGCCAGCTTCCAGCGCCGGTTCCATAACCTGTTCTTCGGTCACACCGTCAGAATAGCTAATAACGCCCTTCTTATTAAATAAGTAGGCAACAGAGCCGTCGGTACCTAAGTTACCGCCTAACTTACTGAACGCGTGGCGAACATCTGACACCGTCCGATTTCGGTTATCGGTCATGCATTCCAGCAGGACAGCCACACCGCTGGGGCCATAACCTTCATAAGTCAGCTCATCAACGTTATCGCCTTCAAGATCACCCGAACCGCGTTTGACCGCAGTATCTATGGTGTCGCGCTTCATATTATTGGATAAGGCTTTATCGATAGCCGCACGTAAACGCGGGTTGGTTTCAGGGTCTCCTCCACCTTCGCGGGCAGAGACCGTTATTTCACGAATTAACTTGGTAAAAATTTTGCCGCGCTTAGCGTCCTGCGCGGCTTTCCGGTGCTTAATATTAGACCATTTGGAATGACCAGCCATATGTCACCTCTGTTGATTACTTGTCTTCCTTCACAATACTTTTTACGCCCAGCTCTTGCAATGCTGCCGGGTTCGCTGCGCCAGGCGCATCGGTCAGAACACAAGCTGCGGTGGTTGTTTTCGGGAAGGCGATAACGTCACGAATAGAGCTTGCGCCAACCATTAACATCACCAGGCGGTCTAAACCAAAAGCTAAACCTGCATGTGGTGGCGTGCCGTACTTCAATGCTTCCAGCAGGAAGCCAAATTTTTCCTGCGCTTCGTCTTTTTCAATACCTAACACTTCAAACACCGCTTGCTGCATTGTGTTTTCGTGGATACGAACCGAACCACCACCTAACTCAACACCATTCAACACCATATCGTAGGCGTTTGAAATAGCGGCTGCCGGGTTAGCTTTTAGCTCCTCGGGAGTCACATTGACCGGTGCGGTGAACGGGTGGTGTAACGCGGCCAGACTGCCGTCGTCTGCAACTTCGAACATTGGGAAGTCTACAACCCATAGCGGTTTCCACTCGTTACTGACCAGTTCAAAGTCTTTACCTAACTTCAGGCGTAAAGCACCCAAAGCTTCAGCAACAACGTTCGCTTTATCGGCACCAAAGAACAGGACATCACCAGTTTGCGCTTCAGTGCGCTCTAATAATGGCTCAATCACTTCGTCCGGCAGGAACTTAAGAACAGGTGACTGCAAGCCTTCCCGGCCTGCACTGCGGTCGTTTACTTTAATCCAGGCCAAACCTTTCGCGCCATAAATGCCGACAAATTGTGTGTATTCGTCAATCATCTTGCGTGAAACGTTTTCAGCCTGCCCCGGTAAACGGATAGCAGCAACACGGCCTTCTTCGTCATTCGCCGGCCCAGAAAAGACTTTAAACTCAACGTCTTTTAAAACATCAGCAACATCAACCAGCTCTAATGGGTTACGCAGGTCGGGTTTGTCACTACCAAAACGGCGCATGGCTTCGTGCCAGGTCATGCTCGGGAATTCACCTAAGTCCACATCAAGTAGTTGCTTGAAGAGGTCACGAGCCATTTGCTCGGTAATTTCCATGACCTGCTCAGCGCTCATAAACGAGGTTTCGATATCTATCTGAGTGAATTCAGGTTGGCGGTCAGCGCGTAAATCTTCGTCGCGGAAGCATTTAACAATTTGATAGTAGCGATCAAAACCCGACATCATCAGCAGCTGTTTAAACAACTGAGGGCTTTGTGGCAGCGCGAAAAAACGTCCTTTATGAGTACGGCTTGGCACCAGATAGTCGCGCGCGCCTTCCGGCGTTGCTCGCGTTAACATTGGCGTTTCTATATCTAAGAAGCCGTTGTCATCAAAAAAGCGACGTACTGCGCTGGTTACTTTCGCCCGGAACTGCAGTTTTTCGTTCATTTGTGGACGACGCAAATCAAGATAACGATAACGCAGTCGTGCTTCTTCGCTTACCTGCTGATTAAAATCGATAGGCAGCGGTTCAGAGCGGCTTAGAATTTCTAAGTCGGTAGCCAGCAGTTCAACTTCGCCGGTTGCCATGTTTTTGTTTACCTGACTTTCCGGCCGACGGTTAACTTTACCGCTTAAGCGCACGCAGAATTCCTGACGCAGGCTGTTTGCTGTCTCAAATAACGCTTTTTGGTCCGGGTCAAAAACAACCTGCAACAGCCCTTCACGGTCGCGCAAATCGATGAAAATTAAGCCGCCTAAGTCCCGGCGTTTATTTACCCAACCACATAACGTGACTTCTTGTCCCGCTAATTCAGCATTTATTTGTCCACAGTAATGAGTTCGCATGCGCGTTTATCCTGCTAGCTGTTGCAATGAATGTTTTTACGAAGCGCAACATTATAGCGGACTGACGACGAATGTCATCCGTCGTCGCCAGCCAGACGCACATCATTTTTACCCGCGACTTTTGCCCGGTACATAGCTTTGTCCGCAGAGCGCAGTAGCTCCTCTGCGTTTACCCCATGTTTTGGGTAAATAGCAATACCAATAGATACGCTAATTTCTAGCGATTTCTTTTTAATTTTATATGGCTTTGCTAACTGCAAAGCCAGCTTGCGGGATACCGCTAGTGCAGAGCCAACGTTATTTGCTGTCGGCAATATAATTACAAACTCGTCGCCGCCATGACGACAGACAGTGTCTGAACGGCGCAACAGGCTGCCCATTCTGTGAGCTGCATGTATTAAGAGCTCATCACCATAATTGTGACCATGGTCGTCATTTATTTTTTTAAAACCATCTAAATCAAGAAACAGAACGGCAAAGGGCTTCCCCGCTCTTTCGTTCTGACTCAAGACCTGCTCCAGGCGATCCTGCATTAAATTTCGATTAGGTAGTCCTGTCAGTTCGTCGTGGGTCGCAATATGCCGAATTCGTCTCTCCGCGGCCTTACGTAACTTAATTTCTTTTCTCAGTCGACTGTTCCATATAACGAAACCAACAATAATAAGCAGCACGATAGAACCAGCTTTGGCCAGAACCCCAAGTAACTCCTCGTTACTCCAGCCTCGCTCCAACTCAAATCCATACCACTTATTTTTAATCTTATTGCGTTCACTAACCGTAACTGAATCAATACCACGATTCAGCGCCGTGACTAAAGGCTGCCAATCATCTCGTACGGCAAGGTATAAAGCTTCGCCTTCAGCCTTATCAATAACGGATAAACTAGAGCCGGGAACCGGGCGTATCTGCAACTCATTAACCAATACAGGCAAGCTGTCGACATAATAATCAATAACGCCATTTCTCAATAAGTTCATCCCCTCCCGAATATTATTAACCGGTAAGGTATGTATACTGCTGAGTTGTGACAATTCAGGTTCAATACTATAACCTTTTACTACACCAACTTTGCTATTATTCAATTGCTCTAACGCAACGCTACCATCACTTTTTCGCATATTATCCAGCGAAACAACCGCCCATGGCATAGACCAGTAGCTTTGGGTGAAATCCATAAACTGGTTACGTTCAACCGAATAAGAAACGCTGGTTAAGACATCAATATCTTTATTCTTTAACGCATCAAGGCATTGCTGCCAATGACCACAAGGCTTCCAGACAACATCAATAGATAACCCCCGGGTAAATTGATTCACTAAGTCGACGTCCAGTCCTTTAGCTTTGTCTCCCTCTATAGAAACTAAAGGTTCCAGTTGCTCAGGCACACCTACACGTATCTTGTCATAGTCTTCAAGCCAGCCTTCCGGCTGACTTGCGTAACTACAAGATAAAAAGGCAGAATAAACAGCAAAAATAACACTTGCTATACCTAAAGCTCGTTTCAATGTTTTACCCTCCACATCAATAGCGCGGATTTTAGTCGAATATTGCCTGTGCGTCAGTAGCATTTATCGGTAAAATGCCTATTAATCTGAATTCTTTATCGAATAAAAGTAGCTTCTATGACGCAACATGACACGATATTTTCAAAGCCTTTGCCCAGCATCTCTGACTTCTGTTTTGACCAACAGGTTGTCGAAGTATTTCCTGACATGATTAACCGCTCGGTTCCGGGCTACTCCAGTATCTTACAGACCTTGCCACAAATTGTTAGCCGCTATGTTCAGCCTAATAGTCACTTGTACGATCTAGGTTGTTCATTGGGCGCAGCGACCCTTGCTATACGTAAAGGGTGCGAGCAGACAGAAAACTGCAAAATTATTGGAATAGACAACTCTCAACCTATGATAGAGCGTGCGCAACTGCACCTGGATGGCTTTAAAAGCCAAATTCCGGTTGAACTTCACTGTCAGGATCTAGCCGAAACCGAAATTAAAAATGCGTCAGTGGTCGTACTAAACTTTACTTTGCAATTTATTAGCCAGGATAAAAGAGACGAGGTTATACAAAATATTTTTAATGGTATGAATAAAGGCGGCGCGCTATTAGTCGCGGAAAAAGTACGCCATCCGGATGAATCTATGAATGATCTGCTCATTGAACTGCACCATAATTTTAAACGAGCCAATGGTTACAGTGAACTTGAGATTAGCCAAAAACGAGCAGCAATCGAAAACGTGATGAAAGTTGATACATTGCAGGCTCATCAACAGCGTTTTCAAAAAGCAGGTTTTCAACACAGCTCGGTCTGGTTCCAGTGCTTTAACTTCGCCGCCATGCTGGCCGTTAAATAAGGGATATTATGGTTGATTTCAGTAAAGAACTTCGCGCACTTGTGCAAAGTCCGCACAGCCAGTGGCTGGATACTCTGGCACCACAACTCACGGCCTTTAAGAATAACCCTCACGGGAACTTAAAACGCTGGCAGCGGGTTCTAACACAGTTGCCAAACTTGACCGCAAAACACGTTAAATTGTCCGATACCGTGCAGATAGGCGAAGCCGATGAAGCCTCTGATGCCGACAGGGCTCGCTTAACCGGCCTGCTCCAGCAGTTACAACCCTGGCGTAAAGGCCCCTTTGATTTATTCGGCGTTTTTATCGATACAGAATGGCGCTCTGATTGGAAATGGCAACGCGTAGCACCACATTTAGATGACTTAAGCGGCCGTCAGGTACTGGACGTTGGCTGCGGTAGTGGGTACCACTTATGGCGGATGCTGGAAGCAGGCGCCGAGCAAGTTTGGGGAATTGACCCGGGCGAACTCTTTCTCATGCAATTCAGAGCCATTAGCCAGTTAATGCCTTTATCGTGGCAGCAACGGGCACACTTTTTCCCGGTTGGTATTGAACATATGCCGGAACTTAAAAGCTTCGACACCGTATTTAGTATGGGTGTGCTTTATCATCGCCGTTCACCTGTTGAGTTTTTACAGCAACTGAAATCTTTAATCCGTCCGGGCGGTCAACTGGTTTTAGAAACCATTGTTGTGGAAGGTGATGAAACCACCGTCATGATGCCTGGCGAGCGTTACGCGCAAATGCGTAACGTCTGGTTTTTGCCCAGCGCCAGTGCCTTGTCTGTCTGGTTAGAACGGTTAGGATTCAAGGACATCTCTGTGGTTGACCATAATACTACCTCAATAGACGAACAACGGCGCACAGATTGGATGACCGGGGAGTCGTTAGCCGACTTCCTTGATCCAAATGACACAAATAAGACTATTGAAGGTTACCAGGCACCGATTCGAGCAGTGATTACCGCTCGGGTTTAGCCCCACCGGAGTGGAATCAAGATGAGTGTTTACCGACCGAAATCGACCATTGAGCAATGGCGTATCCTGCAGGCAGTTGTTGACTGTGGCGGTTACGCGCACGCGGCTGAAGCCCTGAACAAGAGCCAGTCGTCGCTTAATCACGCTGTTGCCAAACTGCAGCAAGTGGTAGGTGTACAGTTATTGGAAGTCAGAGGCCGAAAAGCTCACCTAACCGCGGCGGGTGAAGTTTTGCTTCGCCGTTCGCGTCAGTTAACTAACCTGACTGAGGAAATAGAACAGCTGGCTGATAACCTCGAGCAAGGCTGGGAGCCGGAAGTTAAACTCGCGTTAGAAATGGTATTTGACCGCAGTCTGCTAGTTCCCGTGCTGGATGAATTCCAACAGCTTAGTCGTGGCAGCCGCTTAGTTATCAGCGATACCGTACTTACCGGTACGATGGAGCAAATTCAGGAACAAGCTGCCGATGTCGTTATTTCTCACCATATTCCACGTGGCTTTATAGGGGAACCTATAGGTCAGTACAGTATGGATTTGGTTTGTCACCCTGAACACCCGTTGGCAAAGCTGGAACAACCTATTAACCAGAACGAGCTGTCTCAATATTTGCAAATAGTCATTCAGGATACCGCCAGCCAGCCGGTAGAAGACGAAGGCTGGTTAAAAGCCGAGCAACGCTGGACGGTAAGCCACTTTGACGAAGCTCTCAGACTCATTCGTAACGGATTAGGTTTTTGCTGGTTGCCGGGCTACATCGCTCAGGAAGATTTAGATTCTGGCAGACTCGCTAAAATAGAAGTTGAGGGAAGCAGTTCGCGTAAAGGCAGTTTGTATATGGTATTACCCAAAGCAGAACTAACCGGGCCTTGTGCAAAAACTTTGTCGGAACTGATACTTAAGTACCAGTCCCGTTAAAAGGCCTTTATTTCAGAGACTGAATGTAGGCTTTCATGTCGGCGCCCAAATCCGGGTGTCGCAAAGCATGTTCAACAAAGGCCTGAGCGTACCCTAGCTTATTGCCACAGTCGTGGCTCTTGCCTTTCATGTAATACGCATTAACCGGTTGTTTTTCCAGCAGCATTGCCATGGCATCAGTCAACTGAATTTCATTGCCCGCACCCACCGGTGTTTTCTCCAACAGCGACCATAAATCAGCTGAAAAGACATAGCGACCAACTACGGCTAAATCTGACGGTGCATCTTCAACTGATGGCTTTTCAACCAGTTGAGTAATACCAGCCTGTTCACCCGGACTCAACTCCGCGCCATTAATATCGGCTATGCCATACTTATTGACGTCTTGCTGCGGCACTTTTTCGACCATGACTTGCGAATGCCCGCTTGCTTCAAAGTTTTTCACCATTTCAGCTAAGTTATCGCGATTCAGCTTACAACTGGCGTCATCAACCAGAACGTCAGGTAATACGACAGCAAAAGGCTCGTCTCCGATTAATGGACGCGCGCATAGAACGGCATGCCCCAGGCCTTTTGCAACACCCTGACGAACATGCATAATTGTAGTTTTTTCAGGACAAATGGCCTTCACCTCAGCCAATAGTTGCCGCTTTACCCGCTGCTCCAAAGTCGTCTCCAGCTCAAAACTCGTGTCAAAGTGATTTTCTATCGAGTTTTTACTGGAATGAGTAACCAGAATCACATCGGTCAAACCTGCAGCGGCGCATTCCTCAACAATGTATTGAATAAGGGGGCGATCGACCAACGGCAACATCTCTTTGGGAATGGCTTTGGTAGCAGGTAACATCCGAGTTCCGAGCCCGGCTACTGGAATAACGACTTTTTTGACCATAATAGCTGTCCTTAAATTCTGTTCACTTCAGAAGCGCAAGTTTATAACCTTTTCCCATGTTATAATGCAACCCAATTAACAAAATTCAAATGAAAGACTGACTATGGCTTTATATTTTTCTTCGCGTCACATTCCGCAACTGTCTAACTACAGCTTTACTCAGCGAGCTATGATTTTATCCATGGCACAGGAAAAAATGCCGGTGCCACGCCGCCTCATTTGTAATATGGCTAAATTGGTGCCTATTTGTCTTATTTTCTTCTTTATTGTAGAGGTCGAAGGGTGGTGGAAAGTTCCGGCTTTACTAGCGGCAGGTATTGGTTACCCACTATTTACACAACCCATTAATCTGAATATGTCACTGCCATACCTTGATAAAGCCATCAAACAGTTTGAGGCACAGCAGTCACAATAAGCTCTGTGTTCTCGTACCCGCAATGCAACTTATGTAAATGTTCTATGCGGTGCTCACGAAAATTGGCGTGCTGCCAGATACCTAACGCTAAGTCGGGCTTTGCTCCCGGCTCTGGCTCAAATTTATCTCCAGCCTGAGCCCATAACCAACTATGCTTAGTCGTATCCACAATGCCTACCAGAGCATCAAAAGCGGTTCTCACCTGTGAATGACAAAGCTCGTGGTTCAAGTGCTGTAATAACAACCCGGGCGCTAGCAAGGTATTATCATGGCCTGACAGATGCTGACGGATAAGCGGATCAATAAGAGTTTTCAATACCAGTAAAGGCAGTAAGTTCTGCTCCGTTGCATTTTGCGCAGCAGCCATAATGACTAAAACCCTGCCCTCAGTTAAAGGCCGATAGTCAATCCAGATTGGAGCCTTTCCCGAGTCATTAATGGAACAGTTAAATTGGTAGCCATTAAGGTTTAATGGCCCGTCCGGCAGCAACTCCTCAACCAGCCGCCCAACGATAACGTCGTCCTGATACAAAATATCAATATGAGCATCCAGCTCCCACACATCGTGCAGGTAGGTTTCTTCCAGCTGGTAACGTTGCAGGCAATTTTCTATCGCGTTTTCAATCACACTAAGGCTCTGCACAGGTTTCACCAGATAATCCCAGGCGCCAAGGCGGACAGCCTCACGGATATCGGACATTTTTTCAGAGGCAGAAATAACAATAATTGGAATTTGTGTGCAAGCTTTTAGCAGTTGTTCTATAACTTCAAGGCCGTCAATGTCCGGTAGTTTTAAATCGCACAGCACAATATCCGGACATTGTTCCTGACAAAGCTTAATACCTTGTTTGCCATTATCTGCACAACACACATCATAACCGCTATTTACCAGATACTGTCTGACGACAGACTGAAATACCGGATCGTCTTCAATTAATGCGATGTGTGCTCGGGGCATTGTCACTTCTTAGTTATGACTCATGCCCTAAGCATTGTTCAGGAATGGTTAATCGTCAATAAGACTCGTCGACTCATTCGTCGTAATCATCGAAGTCATCGTCAAAGTCATCAAAGTTTTCTTCTTCAATCGGCGGGTTACCATCAAACACTTGATCCTGCCAGCGCTGATAATAAACGTCTTTAACAAAAGAGTAAGGGTCCAGGGAGTTTTCCAGTACTTGCTCCTGATCACGCAGGCGCAAGCGTGTTTCCAAACCTTTTATTGCGTAACGAGCCACGTCTACCGGCCAGCTCAGCAATGGATATGGAAAATACTGACCATCGGCATAGTCGCCCCCCCGGTCTACGACAACGGTTGGGCCCAAAAGCGGCAACATCAAATAAGGGCCTTCCGGCACGCCCCAGACCGCTAAGGTCTGACCGAAACTTTCTTCGCGCTTGGTAAGACCCATGGGAGTTGCCACATCGAACAGACCGACTAAACCCACGGTGGAGTTGACAACAAAACGCCCCAGTGAAATGCCAGCATCGGCAACTTTCCATTGCAGCAAGTTATTCACAAAAGATGAAGGTTCATCAAGGTTCTCGACTGCATTGTATAATGAGTTTCGAATTGGCTGAGGAACATATTCATAGGTTTCAGCGGCAGGTTTTAACACCGCCTTATCAACATCACGGTTAAACTCCCACATATCGCGGTTAAAATCTTCAAACGGGTCACGTGGGTCGGCATAAGGGTCTTCAGGTGTCGATGAACACCCGACCATAAACAGGGAAAGTAGTATTAAAAAACCATATTTTTTCATTCGTCAATCCGGGTCGATAAAGTCAAAGTTAATTCGGTTGAACCGTCAGCTTGTATAGTGACAGTATCAGCTTCCAGATCACCCATCTGGCGATCGATTTTTTCATCCTGCGAAATACGTGCATGCACCAGCCACTCGTCAAGGTCACTCAACTTATAATCCGGTAACATGGCATTACTATTCGACAAGGTCACAGTCATAGGAAACTCACTCACGGGCTGCCGGACAACCGCCGCAGGCATAGGCTGTTCTGAGCCTGTAACGTAAACAAAAACTGTACCTTCAGCAGGCAAGTAACGACGCATTTCATCACTTAGCTTAACAGTAACCTTTAGCTCAACTTCAGATTTTTCCTGCTGGCTCTTTGCATTTTCCAGCGCGTTAACAACTGCCTGATACCTACTGGAGTTTTCTGGTAAACGCTGTTTTAATAATTGCCATGCATTAATAGCCTGTTCCCAGTCCTGACGCTCGAAGGCCACAAAACCCAGTAATGATAAAGCTTCGATATTGTCGGGCTCCTGTTGCAACGCATGGGCTAGCATACGAGCCGCTTTAGGCTGCCCGCCTTCCGTTCCCGACATTAATAAAAACCGGCTGTAACTGACTAAGGTGTTCACTCTGTCAGGCTCAAGTTCCAGAGCTTTCTGAA